>OJFK01000212.1_pt1 | contig 15351 bp, 10 predicted proteins | sample 1594101 | NCBI WGS metagenome assembly OJFK01 (sample SAMN05416723, study PRJEB24817) | seawater metagenome | isolation source: Sea water | place: Canada:Atlantic | collected 2013-07
CGGCAGCGTCAGATGTGTATAAGAGACAGGTAAAGATATATAATCTTGAAAATGGTTTTAATTCTAATGGAAGCCCTACTCCCTTTGGTAGCTACTTCTTTTTTTGTAAACATGTTTTTAAGTAAGCTCAAACTTATATACAAAAAAAAAGCCTTGTATCTACAAGGCTTCTATTTTAGGGGTGGCAGGATTACCTTTAAATTAGGTGTTCCTAAAAATGGTTTTTGATGCTAATAGAAGCCCAGCTCCCTTTGGTCGTTACCTCTTTTTTTTGTAAACATGTTTTTAAGTAAGCTCAAACATATGCACAAAAAAAAGCCTTGTATCTACAAGGCTTCTATTGTCGGGGTGGCAGGATTCGAACCTGCGACCTCCTCGTCCCAAACGAGGCGCGATAACCGGGCTACGCTACACCCCGAGTAGCAATTATTGCGGAGAGTGTGGGATTCGAACCCACGCGACAGTTACCCGTCGACAGTTTAGCAAACTGCTCCATTAACCACTCTGGCAACTCTCCGAAAAACTAACAATGTTAGCATAAAAATTGCGAGTGCAAATGTAACATACGTATTACAATATTGCAAGGTTTTTTATGCTTTTTGCAATAAAATTAATCAGGATATTCTACACGTACATGATAGATGTTCATTAATTTTCTCTTAATCACTTTTTTAATTTTTTCAATCTCACTAAATGTAATATCTGAATTGATAAACTGATTGTCTAATTTTTGCTTTTCAACAATCTTATTAATTAAATCGTCTATAGATTGAGCTGAAGGCTGTTGTAAACTTTTTGAAGCTGCCTCAGCTGCATCACATATCATTAAAATTGCTGTTTCTCTAGAGAAAGGAATGGGGCCTTTGTACTGAAATTTTTTAATATCTACCTCTTCTTCTGGACTTTGCTCCTGTTCTTTAACATAAAAATAATACACCAAACTTGTTCCATGATGGGTTCTAATAAAATCTATAATTCTATCTGGAAGGCTATATTGTTTTGCAAGCTCTATCCCTTTTATAACATGATCTGTAATTATTTTAGCACTGTCTGAAGGTGATAAATCATTGTGAGGGTTTACACCTGTAGACTGGTTTTCTATAAAATACATTGGATTTAATATTTTTCCAATGTCATGATATAATGCACCTGTTCTTACTAGCATAGAATTTGCTCCTATTTCGTTAGCTGCAGCCTCTGCTAAATTAGCAACCTGCATAGAATGCTGAAACGTACCCGGTGCTTTTTCATTTAACTCCTTTAAAAGCTTCGTATTGGTACTAGAAAGTTCTAATAAGGTAACATCTGACACCAATCCAAATATTTTCTCGTAGGCATAAATAAAGAATAATGACAGAAAAGACAGCAAGCCATTGGCACCAAACATCATTAAATACTCCCAATTAATTTGAGATGCATTTCCTTCTTTAATAATAGAAAACGCCAAATAAGTAATCATATAAATAAGGGTTATTTGACCAATAGAAATAAATAGATTTGCTCGTTTGTGCAATTCTGAAACTGTTAAAATAGTAACAATCCCAGCAATAATATGAAGATAAATAAACTCAAAACTATCTGGTACTATAAAACCTAGAAGTAACACTGTTAGTACATGAGTAAATAAACCCAATCTTGCATCAAAAAAGGCCTTTAAGATAATTGGTAAAATACTTAACGGTACAACATATAAATAATCTGAATTGTATTTAATAACAAGTGTTTGAATCAAAATCATGAAACTGACATTGAAAAATATAAAGGTTACTTTGGTGTTATTCTCAAAAATTTCTTTTCGATACTTATGTAAGAATAACAACAACATTAAAAGTGCTAAAGACACTAATATTGTATAGCCTAAAACAATCCAATAATAGTTGGCATTGGTCCAAAGTTTAGATTCTGATTGACCTTTTAACGAATACAAAATATCCATTTTTTTTCCCTCAACAATATCACCTTTTAAAATAATTAACTCTCCATAGGATACCTTTCCTCTACTTAGAGAAATTGCATTTACAGATTCGTCAATTACTTTTTGTGTAAACTCATTATCATAGGATACATTTGGTTTTATAATTTCAGAAAGAATTGATAAATTAATATTTTGAGAATAATTATACGGCTGCTCTCCTAAACTCTTTTTAATAAGTTCAAAAACATCTTTAGAAGATAATAAGTTGTTATAAATAATATCTTGTACTTGATTATCTACCTTTAACGTAATAATACTATTTTTATCAGAAACAATTCCCTGGCTTGTTGCCTCTATGAAACCGCTGTTGTAAACAGATTCTATTATAGAATTACCAAACAAAACCATAGATTCAATATCACTTTCTGCCAATGAATCATTTACCTGAAAGAAGGAGGTTCTTAATTGATAAGCATCTTTTACTTCTGTAACTGTTTCTTTATTGAATTGAAAATACAATTTAGCAGCTACTTCAATATTCTTAATCTCTTCTGTGATTTCTTCTTCAGACTTATCTATTGCAAAATCAAAAGGAGCATATAAGTTATCATATTGCCATGGCTTGCCTTTGGTAAATTCATATTTAAATTGACCTCCTTTTGGAAAAAGATACACAATAGCAACTGCTGTAATTAAAAAAAGAATAACCTTATAAATAGTAGCGTTATGCTTGTATAATTTGTTTACAGTTTTACTCATATATTTATCTTGTGAACACAAACTTAACTTAAAAAAATGGACGTCAAAAATTGAAAGGATAGTTTCCTGACAAATTTGATTTAAAATAGTTAATTTTGTGATACAAATTAAGATTAAAAATTATTGAAAATGAATACTAGAGATGTTGTAATTGTAGCCGTTGCCAGAACCCCTATTGGAAGCTTTATGGGAAGTCTTTCAAGCATCCCAGCTCCAAAATTAGGGGCCATCGCAATTAAAGGTGCCCTAGAAAAAATTAAACTAGACCCAAACTTAGTAGATGAAGTTTTTATGGGGAATGTAGTTTCGGCTGGTTTAGGACAAGCCCCTGCAAGACAGGCTGCTATCTTTGCTGGTATTTCAGACACTGTACCTTGTACAACAATTAATAAAGTTTGTGCTTCTGGAATGAAATCTGTGATGTTAGCAGCTCAATCAATTGCCTTAGGAGATGCAGATATTGTAGTTGCTGGGGGTATGGAAAACATGAGTTCTATTCCTCACTATCTTCATGGAAGACAGGGAACCAAATTTGGACCAACAACACTTGAAGATGGAATGCAAAAAGACGGACTAGTAGATGCTTATGATAAGAATGCCATGGGAGTTAGTGCTGATGCTTGCGCTGCCAAATATGGTTTTTCTAGAGAAGATCAAGATGCTTATGCTATTCAATCTTACCAAAGATCTGCGGAAGCATGGAATTCAGGTAAATTTTCTGATGAGATTATTCCTGTAGAAATACCTCAACGAAGAGGAGCATCTATTATAATGACTGAAGATGAAGAGTTTAAAAATGTAAAGATGGAAAAAATACCTGCTTTACGTGCTGCTTTTTCAAAAGAAGGAACCGTAACCGCTGCTAATGCTTCAACTATTAACGATGGTGCGGCAGCTTTAATTTTAATGTCTTCTGAAAAAGCAACAGAATTACAACTTACACCTATTGCTAAAATTAGAAGCTATGCAGATGCAGCTCAAGAGCCAAAGTGGTTTACAACTGCTCCTGCCAAAGCAATTCCAAAAGCTTTAGAAAAGGCTGGAATTTCTATGAATGAGGTAGATTATTTTGAGTTAAACGAGGCTTTTGCAGTTGTAGGATTGGCTAATATGAAAATACTAGGATTAAAAAATGACCGTGTAAATGTGAACGGTGGTGCTGTATCTTTGGGACATCCTTTAGGTGTTTCAGGAGCAAGGATTATTATTGCTCTTACCTCTATTTTAAAACAAAATAAGGCTAAAATTGGTGTTGCAGGAATCTGTAATGGTGGTGGTGGCGCTAGTGCAATGGTTATTGAATCTCTTTAAAATTAATAAAATATGCTCTACGGCATTTGTAATTTAAGTATTGTTCCTCTTCGTTTAGAAGCTAGTGATGCGTCAGAAATGGTATCACAGGTTCTTTTTGGAGAAGACTTTAAAGTGCTTGAAAAACAAAAAAAGTGGAGTAAAATACAATTGAGTTTTGATGGTTATGAGGGATATATAGACAACAAGCAATATCTAGAAATAGACGAAGAAACTTTTGATAAATTATCCAATTCTAAACATCATTATTCTTCTGAAATTATAGATTTCGTAACCACTAAAAAAAATCATTTAAGTACAATTGCTATAGGGTCTAGACTTCCTTTTTATAAAGATGAACATTTTACAATTGGCGCACAAGACTTTTATTACGATGGCAGTATTTATTCAGAAAAGTTAGCTAAAAAAGAAATCCTTCAAAAAGCATTTCAATTTTTAAACACTCCATATTTATGGGGAGGAAAAACTCCTTTTGGTATAGATTGCTCTGGTTTTACACAATTGGTTTATAAACTCTGCGGCTACTCTCTTCTTAGAGATGCTAAAGACCAAGCAACACAAGGTGAGGTTTTAAGTTTTATTGAAGAAGCAGAACCTGGTGATTTAGCATTTTTTGACAACGATGAAGGCATCATAACTCATGTTGGAATTATTATGGACAATTACAATATTATTCATGCACATGGCAAGGTTAGAATTGATACATTAGACCATAGTGGTATTTATAACGTAGATACCAAATTGCACACTCATAAATTGAGAGTTATCAAAAAAATTATATAAAAAAAAGCCAACGTATATACGTTGGCTTTTTTTATGTTCTATCAAATAGATAGTATAGATAAATTATTAATCTCTCATTTGTTTGTACAAATCAGTAAACTTCGTCGCTTCTTCATCCATCTCTAAGGTTTGATAAATATTCATCAAAAACTGAACTGTATTGATACTTCTGCTGTATTTATCTGCTTTTTCTAGATATGGCAATGCTTCTCTGTGAACACCTCTTTGCTTTTCTAGTAGCTCATCATACTTATCAAAGTCAGATAAGTTCTGATTCATTTCGTCTACGATTGCTTTTTCTTGATTCATGATTACTACTGCTAAATTTAAATAAGCATCTCCATAATCTTCTTTTAGTTCAATCGCTTTTTCATAATTCTTTTTAGCCTCTTCAACTTTACCATCATTAAAACTTATTACTCCTAGATTAAAAAATAACTGAGGATTTGTAGGGTCTATATTTAATGCCAGTTCAATCAAATCACTATACTTTTTCATGTCTTTCAATTGAAAGTAGATATCTGCTTGAGTTAAAATTAAATTAATATCTTTTGGATAGATTTCTCTTGCTTCTTCAACTGCCTTTATTGCTTCTTCTGTTTTCCCTTGAGTTTTTAAGATATAAGCAACGTTTTTGATAATATCACCTGTTTTTGATTCGGTTTGCTCATTTACAGGATCTTTATAAAGACCTAGCTTAACTTGAAGATCTCTATTTCCTTTAGTTCCAAGATTTTCTTTTAAACCAGAATCTTTACTTGTTGCAAAATATAAAGTTGTAATGCCTGTATATCCTATATCTTTTAACTCTTTATAATACTTTAAAGAACTTTCATATTCTTTAGCTAATGAAAAACTAACAGCTGAATTGTATATAAATACTGTGTCTAATGGACTGAGCATATATGATAAATAAAAATTATTAGCTGCATTTTTATAATCTTTAGCTGCATACTGGTCACTTGCTTGTTGATATACGTCTTGCACCATTTGATTTTGAATGGTAATAGCTAATTCTGTATACCTTTTTTTCCCTATTTGATCTTCTAAACTGAATAACTTTTCAAAAGTATTAGCGGCTGTTTGATAATCTTTCTTTCCAAAATAAGCCTGTGCTTTTAAAAAGTAAAACTTTGCTTTAGATTTATCATCCATCTTAGAAAGTAAAGATTCAGCGGCTGTAACGGCCGTCATTGCTGCAGAATAATCTTTAATTTTAATAGCTTTATCTGCTGTTTTTAATTCGTTTTTTTGTGCAAAAGTGGAAAAAGTTATCAATCCCAATACTAGTGCAAATACCTTGGTTTTCATCTTAAGTTAAATTTAATTCTATAATAGTTATTCTTGGTTCTCGTTTGTATTATTCTCAGTTTCAGAGGTGTTTTCGCCTTCTTCAGAAGTCTCTTCTGTAATCTCTTCTTCCTCTTCTTCTTCATGCATTACCTTGGCCACAGCGGCAATACTATCTGAGTCTTTAATATTAATTAGCTTAACTCCTTGTGTAGCTCTTCCCATCACACGTAAGTCTTCTACAGCCATTCTAATGGTTATTCCTGACTTATTAATAATCATTAAATCATTAGAATCATCTACATTTTTAATGGCTACTAAATTACCTGTTTTTTCTGAAATGTTTAATGTTTTAACACCTTTACCACCTCTATTTGTAATTCTATAATCTTCTAATTTAGATCGTTTTCCGTACCCTCTTTCAGAAACTACAAGAATGTTGCTCTCCATATCATTTACAGCAACCATACCTATTACCTCATCGTTTTCATGAGCAAGAGTAATTCCTCTCACACCAGAGGCTGTTCTTCCCATTGGCCTTGTTTTGGCTTCTTCAAAACGAATAGATTTACCAGATTTTAACGCCAACATTACTTGGCTATCTCCTGATGTTAATTTAGCTTCTAACAACTCATCACCTTCACGAATAGTAATTGCGTTAATACCATTTGTTCTAGGTCTAGAATATTGTTCTAAAGAAGTTTTCTTTACCTGTCCTTTCTTAGTTGCCATTATAACATAATGGTTGTTAATATATTCTTCGTCTTTTAAATCTTGAGTAACTAAAAATGCTTTTACCTTATCGTCTTGTTCTATATTAATTAGGTTTTGCATTGCTCTTCCTTTAGAGTTTTTACCTCCTTCTGGAATTTCGTACACACGCATCCAAAAAACTTTACCTTTCTGGGTAAAGAACAACATGTATTGGTGGTTTGTTCCAACAAACAAATGTTCTAAGAAATCTTCATTTCTAGTAGCCACTCCTTTTTGCCCTCTACCTCCTCTATTTTGAACTTTGTATTCGTCTAGATTTGTTCTTTTTAAATATCCTGCATTAGAAATGGTAACCACAACCTTAGTGTCTGGAATCATATCTTCTATGCTCATGTCTCCACCAGCATATTCAATTACTGAACGACGATCATCACCATACTTATCTCTTACATGAATTAATTCATCTGTAATAATTTGATAACGTCTAGGCTCATTGTCTAGGATATCTTTCAAATCAATGATGGTTTTCATAATTTCATCAAACTCTGCTCTTAACTTGTCTTGTTCTAGACCGGTTAATTGACGCAAACGCATTTCAACAATTGCCTTGGCTTGAATTTCAGATAATTCAAATCTTGTAATTAAACTTTCACGAGCTAGATCTGCATTATTAGAAGCTCTAATAATTTTTATTACCTCATCAATATTATCAGAAGCAATTATTAACCCTTCTAAAATATGAGCTCTTGCTTCTGCTTTCTTTAATTCGTATTTTGTTCTTCTTACAACTACCTCATGCCTATGTTCAACAAAATAATGAATTAACTGCTTCAGGTTTAATTGTTCTGGACGACCATTTACAAGTGCAATATTATTGACACTAAATGATGTTTGAAGACCTGTATACTTGTATAATTTATTTAAAACAATATTAGGAATTGCATCTCTTTTCAAGATATAAACAACTCGCATTCCATTTCTATCAGACTCGTCTCTAATATTAGAAATCCCATCCAATTTCTTATCATTTACTAATTCAGCAGTTTTTTTAATCATTTCTGCTTTATTAACCTGATAAGGAATTTCAGTGACGATAATACACTCACGTCCTTTTACCTCTTCAATAACTGCTTTTGCACGCATTACAATACGTCCTCTACCGGTATGAAAAGCATCTTTTACACCATCGTAACCATAAATGATTCCTCCTGTTGGAAAATCTGGTGCTTTTATGTGCTGCATTAACTCGTCTATGTCAATATCTCTATTTTCAATATAAGCTAAGGTCCCATTCACAACTTCTGTTAAATTGTGTGGTGCCATGTTTGTTGCCATACCAACGGCAATTCCAGAAGCTCCATTTACTAAAAGATTTGGAATTCTAGTTGGTAACACAGTAGGCTCTTCTAAAGTATCATCAAAATTTAATCGATGATCTACCGTATCTTTCTCAATATCAGACAACATGTCTTCTGATATTTTCTGCATTCTAACCTCCGTATAACGCATTGCTGCGGGGCTATCTCCATCAACAGAACCAAAGTTACCTTGTCCATCAACCATCATATATCGCTGACTCCATTCTTGTGCCATACGAACCATTGAATCATACACAGATGTATCTCCGTGTGGGTGATACTTTCCTAACACCTCTCCAACAATTCTTGCAGACTTTTTATAAGATCCTGTAGCCTTAATACCTAACTCGTGCATCCCATACAAAACTCTTCTGTGAACAGGTTTTAAACCATCTCTTACATCGGGCAATGCTCTGGAAACAATTACGGACATTGAATAATCAATGTATGCAGATTTCATCTGCTCTTCAATGTTAATAGGAATCAACTTTTCTCCCTCTGCCATACCTTAAGTTTATTGTTTATTTTTTACTGATTTTTTAATAACAAGCAAGATAGTATAATTCCTATTTTTAAGCAACATAATAGCGTCCTAAAAGCCTATAGTTATTAACATTTATTGATAAATTTTTTAGTTGATTTACCCCCTTGATTTACAAGCCTTTCTGACTGTGTTTTTAGGGTCAAAATGACAGTTTATCATGGATGGCATTCTTTTTGCTCTTTTTTATGCAAAAAAGAATTAAATTTACAAATAGAAAACCCAATATATGGACGATAATTTTTCACCCAAAGTAAGAGATGTGATAACTTTCAGTAAAGAGGAAGCCCTAAGATTAGGCCATGATTTTATAGGAACTGAACACTTATTGCTTGGCTTAATTAGAAAAGGAGACGGAAAAGCAATTGAAATTCTAGTAACGTTTCAAATAGACCTAGAGTTGGTGCGAAGAAAACTTGAGCAATTAAACCCTGCAGCTCCAAGCATTATTGATGGAAATAAGAAAAAGAGCCTTCACCTAACCAGGCAAGCAGAAAAAGCATTAAAAACAACATTTTTAGAAGCTAAATTATATCAAAGTGACGCTATAGACACAGCTCATTTGCTACTATGTATCTTAAGAAACGAAAATGATCCATCAACTAAATTATTAAATAAATACGATGTAGATTACGATCAGGCAAAAGCTTTGTATAAAGAACTGCATACAGATTCTACTGATGATGATTTACCCGTTAGCCCAATTTCAGAAACACCTTCTGATGACAACGAATTTGCTTCAGAGAAACCCAACCCTTATGATCAATCACAAAAAAGCAAACCCAATAAAAAATCTAAAACACCTGTATTAGATAATTTTGGTAGAGACTTAACTTTTTTAGCCGAAAACGGAAAATTAGACCCTGTTGTTGGTCGTCATAAAGAAATAGAACGTGTTTCTCAAATTTTGAGTAGACGTAAGAAAAATAACCCAATGTTAATTGGAGAACCTGGTGTTGGTAAATCTGCCATTGCTGAAGGACTTGCATTGCGAATTGTAAACAGAAAAGTATCTCGTATTCTTTTCGATAAAAGAATTGTTTCTTTAGATCTGGCAAGTTTAGTTGCAGGTACAAAATACAGAGGACAGTTTGAAGAACGCATGAAAGCGCTAATGAATGAGTTGGAGAAAAATGAAGATATCATTTTATTTATTGATGAAATTCACACCATTGTTGGTGCCGGCGGTGCAACTGGGTCTTTAGATGCTTCTAACATGCTGAAGCCTGCCTTAGCAAGGGGTGAAATTCAATGTATTGGTGCTACAACTTTAGATGAGTACAGAACAAATATCGAAAAAGATGGGGCGCTAGAAAGACGTTTTCAAAAGATTATTGTAAACCCTACCAGCGTTGAAGAAACCATACAAATATTACATAATATTAAAGAAAAATATGAAGCCCATCATCATGTAAACTATACAGATCAAGCAATTGAAGCTTGTGTGAAATTAACAAATAGATACATGACCGATAGGTATTTGCCAGACAAAGCCATTGATGCTTTAGACGAAGCAGGATCTAGAATCCATATTACTAGTATTGTGGTTCCTGAGCAGGTTTTGGAATTAGAAAAACAATTGACTGTTATTAGAGATCGGAAAACAAAAGCTGTTAATGGTCAAAAATATGAAGAAGCAGCAAAATTACGTGATGATGAAAAAAATATTGAAGCTGCCTTACATTCTGCTCAAAAACAATGGGAAGATGATTCTAAATTAAATAGAGAGCTAGTTAGTGAAGACAATGTAGCGGAAGTTGTTTCTATGATGACAGGGATTCCTGTAAATAGAGTTGCCGAAGCTGAAAGTCATAGATTGGGTGAATTGCCTCAAATGATTAAAGGAAAAGTAATTGGCCAAGATGAAGCTGTTTCTAAAGTTGTGAAAGCAATACAAAGAAATAGAGTTGGATTAAAAGACCCTAACAAACCTATTGGTTCTTTTATCTTCCTAGGACAAACGGGTGTTGGTAAAACACAATTAGCAAAAGTATTGGCTCGTGAATTATTTGACTCTGACGATTCTTTAATTAGAATAGATATGAGTGAATACATGGAGAAATTTGCAATTTCTAGGTTAATTGGAGCACCTCCAGGATATGTTGGCTATGAAGAGGGTGGGCAATTAACAGAAAAAGTTCGCAGAAAACCGTATGCAGTTGTTTTATTAGATGAAATTGAAAAAGCACATCCAGATGTTTTTAATATGTTATTACAAATTTTAGATGATGGACATATTACGGATAGTTTGGGTAGAAAAATTGATTTTAGAAATACCATTATTATCATGACTTCTAATATTGGTGCTCGCCAATTAAAAGACTTTGGTGCTGGGGTTGGCTTTGGAACAGCTGCTAGAAACAATCAATCAGATGAGCATGCCAAAGGAATTATAGAAGGTGCTCTAAAAAAATCTTTTGCTCCTGAGTTCTTAAACAGAATTGATGATGTAATGGTATTTAATGCCTTAGAAAGAAAAGATATTCATTCTATTATTGATATTGAGCTAGATAAACTGTTGCATAGAATCTTAGATTTAGGCTATACATTAAAGCTAAGCGAGAAAGCAAAAGATTACATAGCAGATAAAGGTTTTGATAAAAAGTATGGAGCACGCCCTTTAAAAAGAGCCATCCAGAAATATATTGAAGATGCCCTGGCAGAAGAAATTGTGAATTCTAAATTAACAGAAGGTGACACTATTACCATGGATTTAGATGAACAAAAAAATGAGCTGACCATTAAAATTAAAAAAGGAAAAAAAGTCAAAGAGAAAAGAACTGAGGCTGAAGAATAACTAAAAACCCCAAACACTTGTTTGGGGTTTTTAATTATATAATATATTTATAAATACAAGAAGTCTCAAAAAGACAAGTGTTTAAAATAGCTCTTCAGAATCTATTTCTAAAGAAGTAATAAACCTAGAGGCGTTCATAATATCATGATGCATGACTCTATCGTGTGATACAATAGAAACTTCTTTTCTAAATGAGTTTATAAATGATTCTAAAAATGGAGAGCTAGTTGCTTTTCCAAAAGACAAGCCTTGTGAAGCTGTAAACAATTCAATAGCTAACACTGTTTGAATATTATCAACCACTTTTTTACATTTGGTAGCACCATTGGCTCCCATACTCACATGATCTTCCTGACCGTTACTTGATTCTATAGAATCTACACTAGCTGGCGTTGCATATTGTTTGTTTTGACTTACAATACTTGCAGCTGTATACTGCGGAATCATAAAACCACTATTTAACCCAGGATTAGATACCAAAAATGGAGGTAAATGTCTGTGACCAGAAACCAATTGATAGGTTCTTCGTTCAGAAATATTTCCTAATTCTGCCAATGCAATTGCTAAGAAATCTAAGGCTAATGCTAAAGGCTGACCATGAAAGTTTCCGCCAGATATAATGGTATCTTCTTCTATAAAGATATTAGGATTATCGGTTACTGAATTAATTTCTGTTAAAAAGGTTTTTGTTACAAATTTAATAGTGTCTTTAGTTGCTCCGTGAACTTGCGGAATACACCTAAATGAATAGGGGTCTTGAACGTGCTGTTTTTCTTGAGTAATTAGTTGACTATCTTCCAAGAATTCTCGTACTCTTTTAGCTGTTTTTAATTGACCATCATGAGGACGAACTAGATGAACTAACTCGTTAAATGGCTCTATTCTTCCATCAAAAGCTTCTAAAGAAATTGTGCCAATTAAATCTGCCAAATAAGAAAGTTTATGTGCCTTTAATAGATTGTAAATTCCGTAGGCAGACATAAACTGCGTTCCGTTTAGCAATGCCAAGCCTTCTTTAGATTGTAAGTTTATTTTCTTCCAACCAAAACGTTCTGAGATTTCTTGTCCAGAAATTCGCTCTCCTTTAAATTTTACCTCGCCCAATCCAATTAATGGCAGCGCTAGATGAGCTAATGGTGACAAATCTCCTGAAGCACCTAATGAACCTTGCTCATAAACTACAGGAAAAATATCATTATTATAGAAATCAATTAAACGATTTACGGTTGCTAATTGTACTCCTGAATACCCATAACTTAAAGACTGTATCTTTAATAATAGCATTAATTTCACAATTTCATTTGAAACCTCATCTCCGGTTCCACAAGCATGACTCATCACTAAATTCTCTTGTAACTTCTGTAAATTTTCTCCTTTAATTTCTACATTATACAAAGCACCAAACCCAGTATTAATTCCATAAATAGGTTTTAAAACAGATGTCATTTTATGGTCTAAATAAGTTCTGCATTTTTTGATACGATCTTTGGCACTTTCAGAAAGTGATATTTTTTTATTATGCACTAATACATCTTGTACAATACTAAGATCTAGCGGATTAGAGTCTATTATGTGTGTTACATTCATAAAGATTGATTGTACTTGTAAAAGTCTACAAACGATGTTGATTGTGCAACAAATTTTAACAATTTTTCTATTCAAATTGTTTTTATCTTTGAAAAAGTTTAAATTTTAATTGAATGAGAAGAATAGGTATATTAATCATACTAGTGACTGTGTTAAGCTCCTGTAAATCAGAACACCCTAAAGACTACTTAACATTTAGTGGAACCATAGAAAACTCCAAAGATTCTGTTATGACTATACTGGGTGAGGGATTTAAAAAATCTATCAAAATTGCAAAAGATGGTAGTTTTAATGACACCTTACATGTACCAGAGGCCAAGCTTCACAACATGTTTTCTCCAAATAATGGCAAAGGAATTGTTTTTTTAAAGAATGGTTTTCACCTAAAGTTAACCAGTAAAGCTTCAAGTTTTTTTAAAAGTTTTAAATACATAGGAGATGATGAAGGCGCAGACAGTAATAACTTATTTGTGAGTAGGTTTAATTTCGGTCAAACTTCGGGGAGTGTTGAAGGATTTATGATCTTAGAGAAAGAAGCGTTTTTAAATAAAGTAAATTACTTTAGAAAAGGAATGGACAGCATTTCAGATCTTTACAGCAATGCTAATAAAACAATGGTAAAAGATTCTGATGACCAAAATGAGAATTTTTTTAAAAAATTAGAAGATAATTTTGATGTAATGCATGCCCAAATTTTAGCACAAAAAATTAGTGAAGAAAAATTAAAAAAAGGAAATAAAGCACCTGATTTTTCTGACTATGAAAACTATAAAGGAGGAACATCTTCCCTTTCAGACTTTAAAGGCAATTATGTATATATAGATATTTGGGCAACATGGTGCAAACCCTGTATCGCACAAATTCCTTATTTAAAAATGCTGGAAGAAGAATACAAAGACAAAAATATTTCTTTTGTAAGTATTTCTACTGATGATGATAGGCGGTCTAACGGAAGTTGGGAAAAAGCTCGTAATAAATGGACTACAATGGTGAAAGGAAAAAACTTAACTGGAATTCAATTATGGGCCGGAAAAGATGATGCTCGTTTTTCTAAAGAATATATGATTAGAAGTATTCCTCGGTTTATCTTAATAGACCCCAAAGGAAATATTGTTGATAGCAATGCTAAAAGCCCTGCCAACCCCACATTAAAAGAAATGCTAAATACATTACCTGGAATTTAAAACAAAAAAAAGCCGAGAAAACTCTCGACTTTTTTTTTGATTTTTTTAAGCAATACGATAGCTTATTCTTTATAAACTCCCATTTGAGCATACTTTTCCATTCTAGAGATCACTAGCTCTTCCTCTGATAACTCTTTTAATTCTTCAAAAGAACTTAAAATAGTATTTTTTACTGCTTCAAAAGCACCTTCTCTATTAGAATGTGCACCTCCAACAGGTTCTTTTATAATTCCATCAATTAACTTTAGACGCTTCATGTCTTCACCAGTTAATTTTAAGGCAGCGGCTGCTTGCTCTTTATATTCCCAACTTCTCCATAAAATTGAAGAACAAGATTCTGGTGAAATAACAGTATACCAAGTATTTTCCATCATATACACTTTATTACCTACTCCAATACCTACAGCTCCACCAGAGGCACCTTCACCAATTACAATAGTAATTATAGGTGTTTTTAATCGGGTCATTTCTAAAATATTTCTAGCAATGGCTTCTCCCTGACCTCTTTCTTCGGCTTCCAATCCTGGGTAAGCTCCTGGAGTATCCAACAAAGTAACCACTGGTATTCCAAATTTTTCAGCCATTTTCATTAAGCGTAATGCTTTTCTATATCCTTCTGGGTTTGCCATCCCAAAATTTCTGTACTGACGTGTTTTAGTATTGTATCCTTTTTGCTGACCGATAAACATAAAAGACTGGTCGCCTATTTTACCTAAACCACCAATCATTGCCTTGTCATCTTTTACATTTCTATCTCCGTGCAATTCCATAAAGGTATCTCCACAAATAGCTTTAATATAGTCTAAAGTATAAGGTCTGTTTGGATGTCTAGACAATTGAACTCTTTGCCAAGGAGTTAAATTTTTATAAATCTCTTTTTTTGTTTTTTCTAGCTTCTTCTCAATCTTTTTACAAGTTGCTATGACATCAACATCGCTATCTACTCCAATTTCATAACATTTTCCTAACTGCTCCTTTAGCTCTTTAATAGGTAATTCGAAGTCTAAATATTCCATAGTTTGGTCATTAATTTTCTATAAAATCGATCTATAAAAATCGAACATTCAATGTTACAAACTTACTACAAAAATTGTGTCATTTTACAATGCTGT
>OJFK01000217.1_pt1 | contig 15209 bp, 15 predicted proteins | sample 1594101 | NCBI WGS metagenome assembly OJFK01 (sample SAMN05416723, study PRJEB24817) | seawater metagenome | isolation source: Sea water | place: Canada:Atlantic | collected 2013-07
TCGTCGGCAGCGTCAGATGTGTATAAGAGACAGCCCTATTACCCAAAACAAGCAAAAAACGTTAAAGAGCAAGCTTGGTTTTGTGGTGATGATTTTCAATATTTTAAAAATCTTTTTAACCAATTACCTCCCTACATCAATAAAAAAAATCAAGCATATATGATTCTTTCCGAAGATTGTGAATTCAAAACCATTTCAGAAATTGCTTCCGGAAATAAATTAAATTTAAAAGCGACATTTGAAACTTCAAAAATGGGTGAAAAAAACACCATTTATCAAATTATACCATTTCTGTTTTGAAGTTACTTTATTAAAAATAGAAAGAATCAAAAAAATTAGCAGTGATGTTATATTCATAATGATGATTGATTTTTTAAGGAAATCAATTTCGTAAAATTGTTACAAGTACTTATTTTAATTAAAAACTAGCGTGAAAAATTCATCTCTAAAAAATTAAAACAAGACCATTTGTTATTCAATTAAATAGTATTACATTTGCAGCCCTTTTTGAAGGGAAAAAACAATGATTTATTAACAATTAGACAAAGAACTAAATGGATACATTAAGTTACAAAACAGTATCTGCTAACAAAAACACTGTAAATAAAGAGTGGTTATTAGTAGATGCGGACGGGCAAGCATTGGGTCGTCTTGCTAGTGAAGTTGCAATATTACTTCGTGGCAAACACAAACCTAATTTCACCCCTCACGTAGATTGCGGTGATAACGTAATTATTATTAACTCCGCAAAAATTACTTTAAGCGGAAACAAATGGGAAGACAAGTCTTACATTAGACACACAGGTTATCCTGGTGGACAACGTAGTCTTACTGCTCAAGAATTGTTTGGAAAAGATCCTGCAAGACTTGTAGAAAAAGCTGTAAAAGGTATGCTACCAAAAAACAAATTAGGTGCTGCTTTATTCAGAAATCTAAAAGTATATTCAGGTGCAGATCACGGACAAGAAGCACAAAAACCAAAAACCATTAACCTTAACCATAAAAAGTAATGGAAGTAATTCACAAAATAGGTAGAAGAAAAAACGCTGTTGCACGTGTTTATATTGCCAAAGGAAAAGGTAATATTACAATTAACAAGCGTGAGTTTGAAAATTACTTTACTACAGGAACTTTACAATATAAAGTAATGCAGCCTTTAACGTTAACAGATAACATTAAAAGCTTTGACATTACTGTAAATGTTCATGGTGGTGGTACAACAGGACAAGCAGAAGCGATTCGTTTAGCAATTTCTCGTGCAATGTGCGAGTTAAATCCAGAGCATCGTTTAGTTTTAAAACCAGAAGGTTTATTAACTAGAGATCCAAGAATGGTAGAACGTAAAAAATTCGGTCAGAAAAAAGCGCGTAAAAAATTCCAATTCTCTAAACGTTAGAAAACACACTACTTGGCTGGGTGTCTTAGGATGCCCAATTCAAGTTGTAAGTTCTTATATATTCGTCAAATTATATTTGACAAACAATTTTAATACCGCTGTTACTCCGAGAGCCGGAGAGTTAGTTTAGCATCTAAACCCTTTCATTAGAAGAGGTTGCTATCTATAATAACACAAGAACGTAAACTATTACAAAAATGGCAAACAACAACGAACAAGTAAAAGAGTTACTTGACGCAGGTGTACACTTTGGTCACCTAACCAGAAAATGGAATCCTAACATGGCACCTTATATCTATATGGAGCGTAATGGAATCCACATTATCAATCTTTACAAAACTACTGCAAAACTAGCAGAAGCTAACGAAGCTCTTACAAAAATTGCAGCTAGCGGAAGAAAAATTCTTTTCGTAGCTACCAAAAAACAAGCTAAAGATATTGTTGCTGAAAAAGCAGGAAAAGCAAACATGCCTTACATTACTGAAAGATGGCCAGGTGGAATGCTTACCAATTTCGTAACAATTAGAAAAGCTGTTAAAAAAATGGCTTTAATCGATCGTTCTAAAGAAGATGGAACATTTAATTCATTATCTAAAAAAGAGCGTTTAGCGGTAGATCGTTCTCGTGCTAAATTAGAGAAAAATTTAGGTTCTATTTCTGATATGACACGTCTTCCAGGCGCTTTATTTGTTGTAGATACAACTCGTGAGCATATTGCAGTTGCTGAAGCATTGAAATTAAAAATTCCAATTTTCGCAATGGTAGACACCAACTGTGATCCTAACATAATTGATTATGTAATCCCATCTAACGATGATGCCTCAAAATCAATCGATAAAATTATGACAAGTGTTTCTAATGCTGTTATTGAAGGTTTAAGTAACCGTAAAGGTGCCGATGAAAAAGCGGAAAAAGAAGCAACACCGACAACACCAACAAAAGCGGAAACACCAACAAAAGCGGAAACACCAGCAAAAAAAGCACCTGAGAAAAAAACTGCTCGTAAAAGAGTAGCTGCTGTAGAGGTTAAAGCTGACGCTTCATCTGAAGAAGAATAATTTTATGAAGGTCGTTTTAGTTTTATTCTTTTTAGAAATAACTTAAACGACTTTTTTTTAATATAATAAATAACTAAAATTTCAATAAAATGGCAAATATAACAGCCGCAGACGTAAAAAAATTAAGAGATGCTACCGGTGCTGGTATGATGGATTGTAAAAAAGCTTTAGTAGAAGCTGACGGCAACTTCGATGAAGCCGTATCTATCTTACGTAAAAAAGGACAAAAAGTTGCAGAAAAAAGAGCTGATAGAGCATCTAGTGAAGGTGCTGCAATAGCAGTTGTAAACGACGCTAAAACTGAAGGAGTTTTAATAGTATTAGGATGTGAAACTGATTTCGTAGGTAAAAACGATGATTTTATAGCATTGGCAAAAAGCTTAGTTGAATTAGCAATAAACTATAACGATCAAGAATCTTTCTTAAATGCAGATTTTGGTGGAATGACTGTTGCAGAAAAAATGATTGAGCAAACTGGAGTTATTGGAGAAAAAGTTCAAATTAACGACTTCAAAAAAATGACTGCTCCTTTTGTAGGTTCTTATATTCACGGCTATAAAATTGCTACTTTGGTTGGATTGGCTTCTGGTGAAAACAGTGCTGATGTTGTTGCTAAAGATATTGCAATGCAAGTTGCTTCTATGGGTGCTACTACCTTATCTTATAAAGATTTTGATCCTGCATTTGTTGCTTCGGAAACAGAGGCTAGAATTGCTGTAATTGAAAAAGACAATATAGAAAGAGGACGTTTAGGAAAACACCTAATTAATGTACCTGAATATATTTCTAGAGCTCAATTAACTGATGAAATAGTGGAAGCTGCTAAAACTAGCTTACAAGAAGAATTAAGAGCCGAAGGTAAACCAGAGCAAATTTGGGATAGAATCCTTCCTGGTAAATTAGAGCGTTTTATTTCTGATAACACTACGCTAGATCAAGAGAAGTGTTTATTAGATCAAAACTTTATTAAAGACGAAAAACAAAGTGTGGCTGATTATGTAACTTCTAAAGGAAATGAAGTTGTTTCTTTTGAAAGAGTTGCTTTAGGATAAGTACATTTTTTTATTTATTTAAGAACCGATCTATTTTTTAGGTCGGTTTTTTTATTCTTAATTTTCTTCTTAGGGTCGAACACTTTTTTTCTTTATTTTTGCGTCACAAAATTCTGCTATGCAATACAAAAGAATACTTTTAAAACTATCCGGTGAAGCATTAATGGGCAACCGCCAATACGGTATTGATCCTGACCGTCTAAAAGAATATGCCGAAGACATTAAACAATTAACCGAAAAAGGAGTAGAAATTGCCATTGTAATTGGTGGTGGCAACATTTTTAGAGGTTTAGCTGGAGCCAGCAAAGGTATGGATCGTGTTCAAGGAGACCATATGGGCATGCTAGCAACTGTTATAAACGGTTTAGCTTTGCAAGGTGCCTTAGAGGATGAAAAAATCCCAACTCGACTGCAAAGTGCTGTAAAAATCAATGAAGTTGCAGAACCTTTTATTAGACGTAGAGCCTTAAGACATCTAGAAAAAGGAAGAGTTGTAATTTTTGGAGGAGGAACAGGCAACCCTTATTTCACTACCGATTCTGCTGCTGTATTAAGAGCAATTGAAATTAAAGCAGATGTAATTTTAAAAGGAACACGTGTGGATGGAATTTACTCTAGTGATCCAGAAAAAGATTCGAAAGCAACAAAATTCGATTTTATTAGCTTTGATGATGTTCTTAAAAAAGGACTAAAAGTAATGGATACTACTGCTTTTACCCTGAGCCAAGAAAATCAATTACCCATTGTAGTTTTTGATATGAATACCAGAGGAAATTTATTAAAAGTGGTTTCTGGAGAAAATATAGGAACCAAAGTAAATATGTAATTAGTAGAATATTAATTGCTTAAAAATTATTAAATTTGTTTTGTTACATTATGTTAGGCAAAATTAAAGATGAACAGTCATGGACGAAGAAGTACAATTTATAATAGATAGCACTAAAGAGGGAATGGATAATGCTCTAATGCATCTTACAAAAAAATTCATAAACATTAGAGCTGGAAAAGCAATGCCTTCCATGGTATCTGGTGTAATGGTTGATTATTATGGTACTCCAACACCTATTAGTCAAGTTGCCAATGTTTCGACTCCAGACGGTATGACAATTTCTATACAACCTTGGGAAAAATCTTTAATTCCTGAAATTGAAAAAGGAATTCATTTAGCTAATATTGGCTTCAACCCAATGAATAATGGAGAAAGTGTGATTATCAATGTTCCTCCTTTAACTGAAGAAAGAAGAGTAGAATTGGTAAAACAAGCAAAAGCGGAAGCAGAAGAATCAAAAGTCGGGGTACGAAATGATCGTAAACATGCAAATAACGAAATAAAAAAAGCAGATCTTTCTGAAGATTTAACGAAAAATCTTGAAATGGACATTCAAAAAATGACGGATAATCACATTATTAAAATTGACGCAGTGTTCTCTTTAAAAGAAAAAGAAATTATGACTGTTTAAAAAATACAGTTCTAAAAATAATTAAAGCGGCTCAAAAGCCGCTTTTTTATTACAAGTAATTATAAATCAGTTTTTGATTCAGCTTACATTTAAACCACATAAGCCTATATAGTTATAGCCTAATTTAATACCTTTGTACCTTTCTAAAAACATATAGAAATCAATATTAAACAACACGTTGAATAAACTTTTTAGCATAGGATTTTGGAGTGCACTTGCACGATTTATTTTAAGAAATAGAGCTTTTCTATTAATCTTAATTGCAGCAATTACGTTTGCATTGTCTACACAGTGGGACAATATGCGTTTTTCAACAACAGAAGCTAATTTATTACCAGACGACCATTATATCAATGTTGAATACAATAAATTTTTAGAAGAATTTGGTGAAGAAGGCAATCTAGTTATTCTAGGAATAAAAGATTCAACACTGTTTACTCCTGAAAAATTTGTAGCCTGGAATAAATTATCAAAAGATTTAATGAAATATAAAGAAATAGATTTTACTATTTCTGTAGGTGACCTATTAAAACTTGAAAAAAGAAAAGACACTACTGCTTTTAAATTAGTTCCCTTTATTAAAGATTCTGTTTTTACAAACGAATCTCTTAAGCAATATAAATACGAACTTTTTAACAAACTTCCTTTTTACGAAGGATTAGTTTATAGTCCAAATAAGCAATCCATTAGAACTGCTATCTACATGGACAAGTCTATTATAAATACTTCCATTCGAAAAGATTTTATAATAAATGACTTAATTCCCATCATAGAGCAATTTGAAGAAGAGACAGGAATAAAAGTTCATACGTCTGGGATGCCCTATATTCGAACTCTTAACTCTCAAAACATCATAGATGAAATTGGATTATTTGTAGGAGCTGCTTTATTGGTCACCTCTTTACTGTTTTTCTTTTTCTTTAGATCATTTAGAGCTACTATCATTGCAATGTTTACGGTAATTATTGGAGTAATGTGGGCTTTCGGAATACTAGGACTATTGCATTATGAGATTACAGTACTTACTGCATTAATCCCTCCTTTGATTATTGTTATTGGAATCCCAAATTGCATATTCCTAATCAATAAATACCAACAAGAAATCAAGCTTCATGGCAATAAGGCAAAATCGTTACAACGAGTAATTACCAAGGTTGGTAACGCAACCTTAATGACCAATTTAACAACTGCTTCTGGTTTTGCTACTTTTATACTTACCAATAGTAAATTATTAAAAGAGTTTGGTATTGTTGCCTCCATCAACATTATAACCATATTTTTACTAAGCCTTTTTATCATCCCTATAATGTATAGTTTTTTACCTCCTCCAAAGGATAAGCATTTAAAACATTTAGGTAAAAAATGGATCAATCAATTTGTAGATTGGACCGAACACATGGTTAGAAATCATCGCATTACTATTTATATTAGTTCCGTAACGATACTCTGTATAAGTATTATTGGAATTTTTAACATTGGAATTTCAGGTAGTATCATTGAAGATATGCCGAAAAAAACAAAATTCTTTAGTGACATTAGATTTTTTGAAAAAGAGTTTGAAGGTATTATGCCATTAGAGATATTAATAGATACCAAAAGAAAGAAAGGAGTAATGAGCCTTGCTACATTAAAACGTATGGATCAACTTCAAAACTACATTGAAGAGGTTCCAGAGTTATCTAAACCTTTATCGGTAGTAGAATTAGTGAAATTCTCCAAACAAGCCTATTATAATAACAATCCGGAGTATTATCAATTACCTAATAGCCAAGAACGAACTTTTTTACTTTCTTATGCAAAAAGTAGTACTCAGAATACCCACTTTTTAGATAATTATGTAGATAGCACTGGTCAATATGCCCGCATCACTACCTTTATGAAAGATACTGAAACCAAAAGGTTTGACCGTATTGAAGAAGATTTAAAAGCTGAAATTAAAAAAATATTTCCTGAAGAACGGTACAATGTCATCGTAACCGGAAAAGCACTAGTATTTCAAAAAGGGACAAAATACTTAGTCACTAATTTAATTTTATCATTATCACTAGCCATCCTATTAATTGCTCTATTTATGGCTTGGATGTTCCGGAGTTTTAAAATGATTTTAGTATCCCTAATCCCTAATTTACTGCCCTTAATTATTACCGCAGGACTTATGGGTTTTATAGGAGTTCCTATAAAACCTTCTACCATATTAGTTTTTAGTATTGCCTTTGGTATTTCAGTAGATGACACCATTCATTTTTTAGCAAAATACCGACAAGAATTGATTGCAAATCATTGGAAAATTAGAAAATCTGTTTACGCAGCATTAAGAGAAACCGGCGTAAGTATGTTATATACTTCAATTGTTTTGTTTTTTGGTTTTTCAGTATTTGCCATTTCAAGTTTTGGGGGAACCGTAGCATTGGGAATTTTAGTTTCCATCACCTTATTATTTGCCATGTTGTCCAACCTATTATTGCTTCCTTCCTTATTATTATCATTCGAAAGAGGTATAGCCAATAAGAAAACGCTTAAAAAACCAAGCATTCAAATATTATCTGATACTGAATTAGAAGAAGAAAACGAAAATCCCTAACTCATTTGTCTTTTTATATGTAAAAAGTATCTTTATCAATCAAAATAAAAGTCATGCAACAAAAAAGAATTATAGATTTATTAGAAACAAAACCCTCTCCAATAGAAATAAGTATTAACGGATGGGTAAGAGCTTTTAGAAGCAATCGTTTTATTGCTCTAAATGATGGTTCTACCATAAAAAATTTACAATGTGTTGTTGATTTTGAAAATTTTGAAGAATCTTTATTAAAGAAAATTACTGTAGGAGCAGCTGTTCAGGTTTTTGGTACGATCGCAGAAAGTCAAGGACAAGGACAAAAAATTGAAATTCAAGTGTCAAAGGTTGAAATTTTAGGTGAAGCCGATCCAGAGGACGTAAAACTGACTATTATTTCCCCAAAAAGACATTCTCTTGAAAAATTAAGAGAAGAAGCTCATTTACGTATTCGCACCAATACATTTAGTGCAGTAATGAGAACTCGATCTAAACTGGCTTTTGCTGTTCATGAATACTTTCAGAAAAATGGTTTTAATTATATGAACACTCCTATTGTAACTGGAAGTGATGCTGAAGGTGCTGGAGAAATGTTTCGTGTTTCAGCCTTAGACCCTAAAAACCCTCCTTTAGATGAAAACGGGAATATAGATTACAAACAAGATTTCTTTGAAAAGGAAACAAACTTGACAGTAAGTGGCCAATTGGAAGCAGAAACGTATGCAATGGCACTAGGTAAAGTATATACTTTTGGACCTACTTTTAGAGCTGAAAACTCTAATACTTCTCGCCATTTAGCTGAATTTTGGATGATCGAACCAGAAGTTGCTTTTAACGATTTAGATCAGAATATGGATCTAGCAGAAGACTTTATTAAATATGTAGTAAACTATGCTATTGAAAATTGTAAAGACGATTTAGAATTTTTAGAACAACGTTTACTTCAAGAAGAAAAAAGCAAGCCTCAAGCAGAAAGAAGTGAAATGTCTTTAAGAGATAAATTAGCTTTTATTGGAGAAAACAATTTTAAACGTGTTAGTTATACGGAAGCTATAGATATTTTAAAAAATAGCAAGCCTAACAAAAAGAAAAAATTTAAATATATTATTGAAGAATGGGGTGCAGATTTACAGAGTGAGCACGAACGTTTTTTAGTTGAAAAGCACTTTAAATGTCCCGTAATTCTTTTTGACTATCCTGCAAACATCAAAGCTTTTTACATGCGTCTTAACGATGATGGAAAGACGGTAAGAGCTATGGATGTTCTATTTCCAGGTATTGGAGAAATTGTTGGCGGATCTCAAAGAGAAGAGCGCTATGATGTGTTAAGGCAAAAAATGGCTGACTTAGATATCGACGAAAAAGAATTGTATTGGTATTTAGACTTACGTAAATTTGGAACAGCTGTTCATAGCGGTTTTGGACTAGGTTTCGAAAGGTTGGTACAGTTTGTAACTGGTATGGGTAATATTAGAGATGTAATACCTTATCCTCGTACACCAGGCAACGCAAGTTTTTAATAAAACTATCGTTATATATCGTATAGATTAAAAACAATCTTCATCCTTAATATATAGAATGTTTTTTTTATTTTTATAATATAGAAATAGGTATGCTAAAACAACAATTAAATTTTAAACTTTCTCAAAAGTTATCTCCTCAACAGATTCAGTTGATGAAACTTATTCAATTACCGACGCAGGCATTTGAACAACGAATATCGCAGGAAATTGAAGAAAATCCAGCCCTTGAGGGAGGAAAAGATGAAAAGGATGAATATGATGATGATTTTAGTAATGAAGAATATGACAGTGAAATAGATGATGGGAATGAGCTTATTGAAACTGATATAAATATTGACGAATATTTAAGTGATGACGAAACTCCAAATTATAAATTATCTGCCAATAATTATAGCCCAGATGATGAAGATAAACAAATCCCTTATGCTTCCGGGACTTCTTTCAATCAATATTTATTACAGCAATTAAACACGTATCGATTTGATGAAGAGGAAAAAGAAATTGCTCGCTTTTTAGTTGGCAGTGTTGATGAAGGTGGCTATATACGAAGAGATTTAATTGATATTGTCGATGATTTAGCCTTTACTCAAAACATATTCACCACTGAAAATGAGGTGGTTAAAATCATAAAAATTGTACAAGGTTTAGATCCCGCAGGAGTTGGAGCAAAAAATCTTCAAGAATCTTTATTGATACAATTAAAAAGGAAAAATACTTCCGAAGCAGTTTCCATAGCAATTCGGTTATTAGAAGAATCTTTTGAACAATTTTCAAAAAAACATTATAAAAAAATACTTGTAAAATATTCCATTACAGAAGAACAATTACGTTCAGCTATTCATGAAATTGAAATTTTAAATCCAAGACCTGGAGGTTCTTATGCTGGAAATACTAAAATGGTAGAACATGTTGTTCCAGATTTTGCTATTAAAATAAGAGATGGAGAACTACAACTAACTCTTAACGGGCGTAATGCTCCCGACCTACATGTTTCGAGAGATTATAGCGAAATGTTAAAAGGTTTTAAAATAACTAAACAAAAAACGAAATCTCAGAAAGATGCTGTTTTGTTTATTAAACAAAAGTTAGATGCTGCAAAATGGTTTATTGATGCTATTAAACAAAGACAACAAACCTTATTTATTACAATGAATGCAATTATGCATTATCAAAAAGAATATTTTTTAACTGGTGATGAGCAAAAACTCAAGCCTATGATTTTAAAAAATATTGCAGAAGAAATAAATATGGATGTTTCTACGGTTTCAAGGGTCGCAAATAGTAAATATGTAGACACTCCATATGGAACGAAATTAATCAAAGAATACTTTAGTGAATCCATGAAGAATGATCAAGGTGTAGATGTTTCTACTAGAGAAATAAAAAACATCCTTGAAAACATTATTTTAGAAGAAGATAAGAAAAAACCCCTAACAGACGATAAACTTGCAGTCATACTAATGGATAAAGGATACCCAATTGCGCGTAGAACCATCGCTAAATACCGCGAGCAATTAGATGTTCCTGTTGCTCGATTGCGAAAAAAAATATAATGAATTATTTTTTACGTAGCGCAGCATATATTTTTCATCCTTTATTAATGCCATTAATTGGAGCTAGATTATATTTTGGTTTAACACCTAGATTTATTGAACCCCAGGTAGTTAATGCAAATACTTGTGCTATTTTTATCATTACTATTTTAATTCCATTAATTTTTTTTTTCTTATTAAAAAACTTAGGTTTAGTTAAGAGTATTAACTTAAAAGAAGTCCAAGAAAGAAAATTTCCTTTAATGATACAGACACTTCTAGTTCTTGTCATTATTAAAATGGTTTTTAGTTCGTATCAATCACCCGAAATGTATTATTTTTTTGTTGGCGTATTATTTACAACTATATCGGCATTAGTATTAGTTCTTTTTAACTTTAAAGTAAGCTTACATCAAATGGGAGTTGCTGGAGTCACTATGTTCTTAATTGCTTTGAGCGTCCATTTTAATAAAAATTATTTATTAGAAATCGGTATTTTTTTCTTAATAAATGGTTGGGTAGCTTCTTCAAGATTAGATACAAAATCACATACCATCCTCGAATTGCTTACAGGATTTTTTATTGGGCTTATTCCGCAAATTGTGATGCTTAATTATTGGTTATAAAGAACTAATTATTCGCGATAAAATATTTTAGACCACTACGCTATAGCGTATCAAAATATAGACTGAAAGTAATTAGTAATAAAAAACATTAATAGTAGCAATAAACTTGTTTGAATATGCTTGGATAAATTTAATGGGGAACTAGTATTATAAAATATAAAAAATCAATCCTAATTTAATTCCATGAAAATTTATTTTTTGACCATCAGTAGTGACCGCATTTTGATTAAAGAAGGGATTTAAACTATAATAAGCGAAAAGATTAAATTTGTTATACCCTACACTTAAACTGGCTCCTAATCGTAATTTTTTATAATTAGAAATATCCGTTACTCTTATAGTTTCCATGGTATCTTTATACGAAGATTGATTCCAAATAGTATAACCTACTCTAAATCCAGCATAAACTCTCCAAAATTTATATTCTGTAATTGTTGAACTTCTCCATCTTAATTGTATTGGAGCTTCTATTACAGAAACCCTAAATCTATTTCGCTTAAAATCTTGATTTGAATCTATTATAGAATAACTAGTATTTCCTAAATCATCTTCATCAATTAATAGATTTTGACCATATTGATCGAATGAAAACCCTGCTCCAATGGCAAAGGCTAAATTACACCTCTTATTGACAGGAAAATCTCTAAGAAAACCAAATTGAAAACCTGCGGATATGCCTTCAGAATTCATCCCAGATGGAATAATTGCAAAGATATTATAGGATACGCCAATATAAAACTGATCTTCTCGATAGAATGAATCGCCGTCAAATTTTGGTATAGAGTCCTGAGCAATGGTATAGATTGAAAATAAAAGAAAGAAGGTATATAGTAAGAATCGGATCATGTCATAAAAAAGGATTTTCTTTCTTTAACTTTGCAATAAAGATAGTTGTAATTAATTATATAAAAAAAGCCTTAACTCTGATATCAGAACAAAGGCAATTAATAAATCTTAATAGTTATTTTATTGCTCTATTGGATCTCCATTTGCAGTAATATAAATTATTTTCACCATATTAAGTTGTCTTAGTTTTTCTTTAATATCAGTAACTAAACCAGTATTGGTATCATCATCTACTTTTAAAGCAACGACTACTTTACTTTGTAATTCAGGGTTTAGTTTCCCTCTTGCTTCTGTTAATGCTAATCCAATTTTTGAAATATCTGTAAATTTATCTCCAATTTGTATTCTACCTTCGTCACCAAAATTCTTTCTATATTGAAGACTTGGTTTTCCAGCAAAAATAAAAACAGATCTATCTTTTTTAAGTTTTTCAATTTGGTTTGCCTTTGGTAGATTTTGTTCAACTTTTAACTCAGTATCCCTCATAACCGTAACCACCATAAAAAAGAATAATAACATAAATACAATATCTGGCAAAGATGCTGTAGATACTGGAGGTAATTCGTTACCTTTTTTCTTTGTAAATTTTGACATTTTCTCCTTTTTTATTAATTTTTCTTAGGTTCTGCTTCAGATAGTTTTAAAGGAAATAACAATTGTACTTCTTTTAGTTTTGCACGTGCATCAGTTACATCTCCTAAATAAGTCCCAGCGTCAATATCTTTTTTAACTTCTGAAAAATTCCATCCATATAGTCTTTTAGATTCTCTATCTCTTAAAAAATTATATGCAGCAACTAATTCGTTTTGAACAGATATGTACATTTTATAAGAAGTTAACCTATCACTTTGTACAGATATTACAGCTTTATCAGGATTATCTGAAGATGATTCAGAATGTTTTCCCTTACAATAATTACAATATTCAGGACTATTAGATAAAGCACCTCCATTATCCAAAAATTCGATAGCACTTTCACGTATATCTTTTAATTGCATTGGATTATCATTAACCAATAATTCGTCGTTTTTATTTACCAATACGATAAAAAGATTCTTTTTCTTAATTTTTGGAGGTTCTATTTCAGATTTATCTATAGGCGGCAGTTGTCTAGCGATCCCATTATCTTTTTCTAAAGTAGTAGTTACTAAGAAAAAAATAAGTAGTAAGAAAGCTATGTCTGCCATAGACCCTGCATTTACCTCTGGTGCTGATCTTCTTGCCATATTATTTTGTTTTTTTAAATCCGCTAACCACCATAGAACCAATCGCTATAATTGCTAATATATAAAAGGTATAAAGTCCTGCACCAATCCATTTGGAATTAGATTTAGTCAATAACTCTCCATCTGGAAGTGGTAATTGATTGTTATCAGCAAGCCCGTAAGAAACTCCAATGATAACAATAAAAGCTCCTAAAATGATAAGCGCATTTTTTATGTTTCCAGCCATTAGCCCCTTCAAACCAAAAAATACAACGGCAATTACTACCAAAGCTAACATTACAAATGCGGTGTTTATAAAAGCATCAACACCCCAACCAGTTTCTTTAATATCATTATCACCTTTCAAAATCATCATACCAAGTATTACTACTCCAATAAGACTTAGGATTAATCCTACAATTTTAATTATTTTGTGTAAACCCATCGTGTTTGGATATTAAATTATTATTTATTTTTATATTCTACCAACATATCAATTAATGTGATAGAAGCATCTTCCATACTGTTTACAATGCTATCAATTTTTGCAATAATGTAATTATAAAACACTTGAAGTATAATTGCAACAATTAGACCAAATACAGTTGTTAGTAATGCAATTTTAATACCACCCGCTACTAATGAAGGATTCATATCTCCCGCTGCTTGTATTTTATCGAATGCATCAATCATACCAATTACAGTACCCATGAATCCAAGCATTGGTGCAATTGCAATAAATAACGATATCCAAGATACGTTTTTCTCTAATTGACCCATTTGTACACCTCCATAAGCTACAACAGCTTTTTCGGCAGCGTCTATGCCTTCATTTGCGCGTTCTAATCCTTGATAGTAAATAGAAGCAACAGGCCCTTTTGTATTTCTACAAACTTCTTTTGCTGCATCAACTCCACCACTTTTTAGAGCGTCTTCTACGCTATCAGCTAATTTTTTAGTATTTGTAGTAGCTAGGTTTAAGTAGATAATTCTTTCAATAGCAAATGCTAAACCAAGAATTAAACATAAAAGTACAATCCCCATAAATGCAGGACCACCTTCTACAAAACGTTCTTTTAATTCTTGATGAAATCCTTTCTCTTCGGTGGAAGTTTCGCCTTCATCTTGAATTATTGAAACAGTTGCTGCTGCCATTACAGTTTGTACATTACTTGGCATAATTTGAACATTTGCTGCGTTTGAGCTTAGTGTTCCTGCAAAAACCAATGCGGTAATTGCCAAAATAGAAAATAATTTTTTCATTGCTATTGACTTAAGATTTGTTTTTAATTTAAAGATTTTAAAGGTATAAAAAAATAGTTAATCTCCAAGAATAAAATATATTAATGATATGTTTTGATTTACTTGGACATTCAAAACATCTTTTAGCAGAGAGGAAGGGATTCGAACCCTCGATACGCTTTTGGCGTATACACACTTTCCAGGCGTGCGCCTTCGACCACTCGGCCACCTCTCTAAAATTGTCATTTTCACAATAATTACACAGCCAAATGAGCACAAAAAAACAAAAAAAAATAGTCTTATAAAATATTTAGCCTGTTAATTTATTTCATTTCTCCTCGCAGCGAGGTTTCGAATTTGATTTTGAAGCCTTTAGCTGAAACATTTTGACCTAACATAAACATTAATTTTGTAATAGCTGCTTCTGTTGTGATGTCTTTACCAGATATAATTCCAATAGTCCTATATTCTTTATTCGTATTATAAATACTCATATCCACACTCCCACCAAAACATTGCGTAACATTAATTACTGGTATATTTTTATTTGTAATTTTTTTTATAGCTTTTAAAAACCATGTTTCATTTGTTAAATTACCACTTCCATATGTTTCTAACACCAATCCTTTTAAGTTAGGATAAGAAAATAAATGGTTGATCGCCTGTCTCTTATACACATCTGACGCTGCCGACGATCTACTCTGTGTAGATC
>OJFK01000224.1_pt1 | contig 14927 bp, 10 predicted proteins | sample 1594101 | NCBI WGS metagenome assembly OJFK01 (sample SAMN05416723, study PRJEB24817) | seawater metagenome | isolation source: Sea water | place: Canada:Atlantic | collected 2013-07
TACACAGAGTAGATCGTCGGCAGCGTCAGATGTGTATAAGAGACAGACCTTGTATAGCATCAACATCTTCAACAAAATCGTCAACAGGCACACTAGGACCTTCTTCAAAATCAACAACATCTACAGGTTTTCTATCTTTAGAATCAACCAAAGCAGAGCTATCGCTACCCGTTAAATCCACTAATTGTGCTTTACCTTTAAAAGCTTCCACGTAAGCTTCAACACTTTCAAAAGGTTTTTGGCCTGGACGGAAATCTTTGTTTGCTATTTGCTTTTCAATTTCCTCATAACTATATTCATCGTATCCGTTAGGCGCGTCTTTTCTTTTTACCCTAACTACCTTTCCTAGTAACTCCGAAGAAGTATCTTCCGACTGCAATTCCGTATCTTCTGCCACTACAGGTGCAGTTTCCTCCACAGTGACTTCCGGCTTTTCCATTTTACTCAAATGGTTTTTAAAAGCTGCTACTTCTTGATTTATTTCTTCTTGGGTGGCATTGTTTTCTAGCATTCCTTGGACCATACTAAGTAATCTATCGTCCTCTCCTGTATTATTTGTTTCCATATATAATGAACCTGTTTCCGGGTCCATTTGTTCTATAGATTCAGGTTCTGTAGTAACTTCAGGTCTACTTTGAAATTCAGCTACCGCTTGGTTTACTTCTTCTTGGGTAGCATTATTAGCAAGCATTCCCTCAACCATCTGTAATAATTCTTCATTCATAGGATTAATTTTCTATTTTATGCTGTTAAGAGCAATTGAGAGAGCAGCTTCAGCATCTTGGGTACTTGTAACGTTACCGCCTACCGCATCAACACCGTAACTCTTCATTAAATTTGATATAATTTGTTCTTTTTCTTTTTCAGTTTTATCAGCAAAAGGAATTGTTTCGTTAAGCCCTGGAGTATCTACTGTTTCGCCTTTTTCATTTGTTTCAGTTTTTATTTTACCTTCTATAACCAATTCTCCGGTTGATGGGTCCAACGTAACACCACTTATACCTTTAGCACCTGTAAAAAGTGCTTCAAGTTCTTTATTGTATGTTGTAACTACTTCAGGACTGTATGCAGTTCCATTCCATGGATCAGCAGGTTTCCCTGCAGAAAACACTTGTCTAAATGAACCAGCTATATCTCTTGCAGCTTGTCTATTTATAAATTCAGTAGAATTACCTTGTTTTTTCAGGTCAGCATACCTTTTCTTGTTAGCCTGTCTACCTCTTTCTAATGTGTTAGACATTGCAGTAGATTCTTCGGATTGGTAATTCTGCATAGGAGCTAGTATATTCATCATGTCCTCCTTCATTTTAGCTGCAATAAGACCTTTTGGATCTGATTCAGGATCTTTAACCATTTCATTATACTGTCTATGGTCTAGCTTTAATAAAGCTGAGCCGTAGCCTCTAGCCGAATTAGTTTCCCTTAATTCTTCTTTTATATATACATCTAGAACTCTTCCTAGTTGATCTGTATTATATTTTGTAATTTTATTTCCATTTGCATCAACTGTGTATTGTTTTTCAACACCTGGAATTTTATCAGTCTTTATGTTAGCAGTGAACTCATTATAGAATTCCATAGGATCTTGCTTCTTAACAAAACTCTTTTTTTGAAGTTGCTGAGCTAAGCCAGTAAGACTCATTTGTATACCCTCACCTCCGCGTGTTTCTCCAGCTAAAGATGCTCCCATGCCATCTCCTAAATCAACAACCCCTAATATAGAACCTCCTCGAAGGAATGTATTATATAAATCTTCAAGACCTGAATCTGATGCAGGGCCATCGATTTCACCTTTTTCTACACCTTCTTTGTAAGCGTTAGTAGCTTCCACTATATTGTCTTTAGCATTTAAAACTTCGTCGGCAAAATTCTTATATTCGCTGTGTTTTATGTCCCATTCGGTTTTCCTACCTTCTCGAATAGCTGCAGTTCTGTCTTTCTGGTGCTCAGCATATTGTCTTTTTCTTTGGTTTCCTAGTTCATTTAAGCTTTGGTCTAAATAATCAATACCTGTTCTTTCTGCATTCAACCCAGCAGTCATTTCGTTAAAATAGTCTTCAGAATCAGCTTGTACTTGTTTGTCGTAGTTTCTACCCTCCACAGCTAAATTGTAACCTTCTATTGCTGCACTGCCCATAAAACTTGCGCTAGAAAGCTTCCGCTCTTTTTCTACATAAGTTTTACCTTCTTGGTATTGTGATTCATCAGTACTTCCAGAGATATCTCTGCCTCCAATATTAACAGCATACATAGAAGCTAAATCGTCAGCTCTTTGTCGTTGTCTAGAGAAGGGGCTATTGTCTTTTTGTCTAGGGAATGCACTTTTGAATTGTGCTCCATGCATCTCCTCATTATAGGTCTCACCTTTAGGTAAGTTTTTCTCAGCCCATAGTCTTCTTGCTTCTGTTTCTTTTCCAGAAGTAGCTGCATCATCAAGATATTTTTGTTTATTACCTTTATATTTGGTTTTAACATCTTCTAGGTTATTGTTCCAAGCATTTTCTTTGCTAGCTAAACCACCGCCGCCAGTTTGTTTTTCTTTTTCAACATCTTTAGGAGTTTGAACGAATGCTGATGCTTCAGTGTCTGTTGCTTTGGGTAAAAAGGAGGTGAAGCCTTTAGCTCCAGATACTCCGATATTCAAAGAATCCAACACAGACTGGTTTTTTCCAGGTGCTGGCATAGCGCCCTCGGTTGGTCCTTTGTCTCCTGGGTTGTTTAATCCAGTAGTTCTATCTCCAATACCATCAGTATTAACTATATCTTTCCCACCAGGTTTAGTTGATTTTGCTAATCTCTCTTTTCCTGCAGCTTCTACAGCCTCTGCATCTTTTGCTTTTTTAGCTTGAGATCTTTCTTTGGCGCCTTTTAATGCTGCTCCAATTGCAGTTCCAACAGCTCCTATCTCTTGACCAATAGTTTCAGTTACTATATCCCTACCTGCTCGACTAATAAAAGCTGCATCTTCAACAGTTAGCTTATTAGCCATTTGCCTTTTCTTAAGTGGGGTCGTTTTGTCTTTTATAGCTTGACCAATTGCAGTCCCAACACCACCTACTTCTCTTCCTATTGTTTCGGTAACTATATCTCTTCCAGCTCTGCTAATAAATTGAGCATCCTTTATGCCTACTTTATTTCCCATTTGTCTTCCCATAATTTATCCTTCTTTAGTGCCGCCGAAACCTCCAGCTATTTGTCCAATACCACCCATAAGTTGTTGAGTAGCTTTTGCCCTTGCTGCGTCAGCTTGTTGTTTACGAGCAGATGCCATTCTAAGTAAATCTTGGTTTTTGTTATAATTTTGAGTTTGTAAATCTTCTTCACCTTGAGCTTCTAAGCCTTGGTTAGCAGCAGCCTGTTGAGCTCTCATAGCTTGATTACGGCTCTCTTGTCCTGCAAGGTCAGCAGATATACCTGCTTTAGATTGCAGTGCAGCAGCGGCAATTGCTTGTGCCCCACCAGCAGCTCCACCTGAAGCTATAGCAGCTTGCATTGACTGAGCTAAAGCAGCATCAGTTTGTTGCGCTTGAAATTGACTTGCTTGCTGATTGACTGTTAAATCTTCAGCTGTATTTTCTAAGTTTGCAAACGGATTTGTAAAAGTAGTATCCATTAACTGTTGTCTTTGTGTTTCAAATTGAGCAGCAGCTATTTTTGCTTCTTTTCTTCTTGCTCTTCCGCCTATTAGCGAACCCGCTATATTAGCAACCCCACCTATCGCATCCGCAACACCGCTTACCGGATTTAAAGCACCCATTAGTCCTTTTCCCATTTTAGTATTTTATTATTAATTCGTGACTCGGTGTGTTATTTACCGAGAATCCTGATTCTATATATTTATCTAATAACACGCCAGGGGTTGCCCAAGCGAATGAATATTTATACCCCATGTCTTCTGCGAAGCTGGAGGTAAAATCCACCAGTAACTGTAACGCGTCACTTCTATCGTTATCTTTATAATCTTTATCAGATATAACTATAGCTGGAATTGCAGTTCTTGAATTTGTTGTGTAAAGAAACATTGCTGCTATAGCATCGTGTTCTTTACATACCATAAAGCCACCTAATCCGTTTTCTGGTAGGAAGTCTCTTTGTGGTGGTGGTTGATCGTAAACTTCCCACCAAGATGGCAAGAAGTTCCAATCTGACTCTATTAATTTTCTTACTTGTAATTTCATTTAATTTAATTTAATTAAGATTGACTTATATAATATTCTGTACTTATTGCAAAAAGTTCTTTAGCTGTTGTTGCGGAGTTTTTAAATCTAACTTTAGCAAAAAACCCTTTAGTACCAGACACATCTTGTGTGTTGCTACCATCTTGTATTAGTGGCCAAAATCCGTCAGCCCCTACAGAACCACTTGGATCAATTATATATGAGGGTTGTGTTCCCACAACTGCCCCATAGTATTTACCTTCTTTAAGGAACCATCCTAGAAAACCTGACTGATCAGAATCAAGCAATCTAACATTTGTTATGTTGTACAGCCCGTCTTGATCGCCTTTTATGCTAGTAGCTTCCCAATCAGAATCACCTTCATAGTTTAGTGTAAGAAAATCAGAAACGTTACCAGAGTTGTCGTTAAATAAAATTTCTACTTCTGAATCATAATCTGTACCATAAAAATTGTTTCTATTAGCTGTATTAGAATTATGCAAATAAGCGTTAGCGTTTTTAAACGTGTAGAATTTGTTGTTCATTGTTATTCCTGATTCAGGAATAAAGCTATATCTAGACGTCCACCCTTGCGTAAGTATATTGTAACCTATTGTTGTATTAGTGGTTTCATTTGGAAATGTTTCAGACCCAATAGATGCTTCTGTGTGATTATACCCTTGCATTGATAAGGTATATATATTTTTAGCACCGTCATACATTCCCACTAGCTTGTTAGCTGTACCAATACGATCTCTATAGAAGTTTGACATACCCCTAGAACTTATTGGATTTATTTGGCCATTAGCAGGAGTTAGCTGTAAAACATTACCTCTTTTAGCGTCTGTAAAATATATATTATTTCTAAAATGTGCAAAAGATTCTGGATGATTACTAATACCAAAGTTACCTTGGTAAACCATAGCTTGTCCTAGTACTAAATTAGTAGCTGTGACGTTAACACCGTCGTCTGCATTAAACAGGGCATCCTTGTCTGCTAATATTCTAAACACTTTATCTTCCGCAAAAGCAATTAAATTAGTGTCTAAAGCAAATAACTTTTGTATCCCTCCGTAGTTAGGTTCTAACTCTTTTGTTATACCTATAGACGCATTAAATTGATTAAGCTCATTGATACCTGTTTTTGAATTATATAATCCTGAGAATATTAAACCAGCTTTTCTATGTTCTTCAGCAAATCTACTAGCTGGGGTATTAACACGTATCCCTTTAGCAAGTTCTACTGAATTAAATTTATCAAAAATTTTCACTGATTCTAAGTATATATTACCAGTGGATGCCTCAGCTGTTCCTATGCAGTTTGCAAAAGGTACATCGTTTGTATATCCATGGTCCGTATCAACGTGATACGTCTTACTTGATTCCCAGTACAGATCTATATTTGAGTCAGCAATAGGTTCAGTTTCAAAATTCATTTCTTTTATAAGCGAAACTTTACCCTCTTCATCAAATTCTGTTTGGTAAGTAGGCAAAACAGTTATTCCTGAATTATTCGCAACATCCCGCGGCATTTTAACAAAAAACGAACCTTGTAATTTTTCTTTTCCATCTTCTGAAAGGCCAAATTTAAAAAATTTAACAAAGCCTTTTGTTCCGTTATATGCACCTGCAGCATCAAAATTCGCAGGAACTGTGGTAAAACCAACAGTACTGGTTAATCCACCCCCGTCATCAACACTCTTCCCTAATGTTATTTTAAATGTGTTTCTTTGATTTGCTCCGGGTGTTGTACCATATTCTATGCTCTCAACAAGACACTTATTGCTATCGCCAACAGTGTCTTTAAGCTGAATAGCTAAGCGGTCTGCGTAGCCGGACATGTCTATCAGTTGAGTTGTATTTAATGGTGTTTCTTTTGAATTAAATAACGTGTTAGCTGTTCCACCAGCCGCAGGATCTTGAGATCTTATATAGGTATTTAAAAAAGCAATTTTTCCTTGCTCATCCCAATTCAACCCCCTGTCTTTAAAAAATAATACTGTTTGCCCAACGGTTATGTAAAGACCAGTGGTATTAGTAAAACTAGTATGACTGTAATAAGCTGAGGAGCTGTGACTAAACAAATCTGCTCCTTGTCTTAAGTGAGCCCAGGTTCCTACGGGTGACATAGTTCTTTCAACAACCTGACTTTTAATAATATCAGGTGCTTCATTCTCTATGTCCAGCACAGGGTGTCTTGATTCGTTGGGAAAAGAAACTTCTATTCCGTTCTCAGCATTATGCCTTCTAGGTATTAATATTGTGTCGTCGGATAGTTTATTTCTATCAGAAGAATTAAACTGTGCATATATATTATCTGATGTGGTGTCATCAGTTGACCCATCATTATAAACATTAAACGCTGATAAATTAAAATGTTCTCCAGCAGCGTCTTTAATAAAGTATCTGTAATATACAGCCCATTCCGGAGCAGCACTTGTTATTTTAGCTGTAAGCGATGATCTAAATCTTGTTGTAAAATCAGTTTTTATTGCAGATCCTTGTCCAACCGTTTCAGCTGCTTCTTGAGTTACCAAGTTACCATAACGGCCATATTTATCAATGTATACCACACCAACATTATATGTTCTATTACCTTTAACGTGTGGCCCATTTAGTGGATCTGCTCCTAGTGATTTAGTACCTATAACTATATTTAAAGGCTTTTGATCAAATTGATGAACATAATTACCATACATAAGTCTGTTAGCGGTTACTTCTTGTGCTTTTGCTTTTAAAGGCACATTATCGTATACTCTAGACAACTGAGCATTTGGTAGAGCTGAAGAGAATGATCTTTTAGTAACTTGTGCTTGTAAGAAAGCACCATCTCCTCTTTCACTTTCTGGTATCTCAATTGTTTTTAGTATATATACAGTACTGGATAATGATTCCGAGTATAGCATGTCTACAGCAACAACATCAGGACCACCTTTATCAATACCGTTAAGATTTATTGACTCAACGGTATTTGATATTGATGTGTTATGACCTTTTTTAAAGTATTCTTCCACGTCTGGGTCTTTAGGAAAAAAGTTAACCTTGCTAAATGGAGCGTATGGAGAATATTGTCCATCTTCATATCTCCACCTATAACTAAAATATGGGAAAATTTTTTCAAAAGGTAGTTTTTTATTTGACATTCTTTATTTTTTTATAGTAACCATGATAAATTATTGCCCCCATATCCTAAATCACCAAAAGGACTTCCCTCTCCGGGCTGTTGTATTAGTTTTATTTTTTTAGTTACCCCAGGTGTGATTGAATGAGAAAGATGAATGTATATTTCACGCTGTGAGGTGCTATTGTTTACAGGACAATTTACAGTTAAAACAGTGTTGCCTGATCTATCTCTTTCTTTTAAAACTCTAGGTAATCCACCACCGCCTGCGCCAGCAGGAAACCAGTAATCATCTGTACGAGCAGTTACAGTCGCTGTAGATGGAGTAACTTTAAAATCAAAACTGTTCCCGTCAATCCCACGACCTTTATTATCAAACCAAATAACATTATTTCCTAGCACATTTACAGAATCGGGTGTTGGAGATCCTGCTGTCTTAAATAACGTTGCTTTAGTACTGTATCCTACGCCTACACCATTTTCAACGGCAGCAATAATATAATATTCAGTGTTAGAAAGTAAATTTTGTATATTTTTACCTCCTATTGTCCTTCCGCCAAACCTTGCACTAGCATCTGCAAAAACTTTATTAGAGCTTGCAATTAAATTAGGCGCTGCTGTTAATGCGTTATTAGGATTATAACTAGCTGCCATATCTGATTTTTTTACATAATAAAACCCTATTATGTTACCAAAATAATCTGCATTTCCACCACTACCAATTACTTGTGATTTAGCCCAAGCGTTGTTTGGTGAAATACTTGTCATTACAACTGGATTTATTATAGGGGCGGTTGCAGCAAGAGGTTGTGTTTTAAATTCGTTTAAATTACTATCAGATAATCCTGCTCCATTTGATACGGTAGTAGAAGCAAAAAACCAATATTCTGTGTTTGGTGACAACGAAACAGCCGCTGACGAACTAAATTGTTGTCTTCCTCCTAAAGTAGCGTGCACTTCAGTTGCAACGCGTCCGTTAGCGTTAATGTCAGGAATATCACAAAGCTGCTTACCTTTTTCAGAGGTTTTCGCATTTGATCCTACTTGTGTTTTTATATTAGCTATTCTTTGTGCATTAGTTGAGCCAACAGTAATTGATTTTTTTGCGTAGTAAAATGCAGGATTCATTTCTATTAAGCTCATGTTTGATCCACCATCAGTAGTCAGATTAGCTCTAATCCTAGCTGTTGTTCTTTCAGCGGCACCAGCGGTTGAAGCTGTAATTTTAGCTAAAGCTACGGGAGGCGCTAAAGTTCTAAATCTAGTGATCCCATCACCATAAGTTCCTTGATTATCACCGTCAAATTTAGCATACGACTTAGCTCCACCTTTTTCAACAAAAGCTTGAACTTTAAATAGAGTATTTGCTTGTAAGGTTGGTGATGAAGCTTTAAAATTGCCACTACCTGTTCCTGTTGCTATATAATTATTTAATGTAGCTAATTCGCTACTAGAAATATTTACAAAAGCTACTTTTAAACTGCCAGTCTCTCCCGCTGCATAAGTAAAACCTGCTGCAGTAACTGGCGTTTTTAGTGATGGATCATTAACAAATTGAACCGACCCTCGCATAACTCCACTAGTTGTGGTTATGCTTTGAGTGTCTGCTGTAAAAACAGGAGGGGCTTCAGATGATGCTGCGGTCGGAGTATTTAAAACATCTCCAGTCCCTAGTACTCCTCCGTTAAAAGCAGTTGCCATAATATGATAATCAAATCCTGGTTCTATAGGAACCACGTTATTACCGATAAATGTAACTCTAAATAAACCTACATCTGTATTAATTATATCGGGTAACCCAGCAAATTGAGTTTTATAAGCAATAGTTTCAACAGCTGTTGCAGGAGAAGCGTTAATTCTTCTAATCATTTCAGCTTTTTTAGCCGCTTGATTAATACCTAGCGAAACACCTGTTGCTGTTCTGGTTATATAGAACCCTAAAGATTGTACTCCCTGGGAGGTGTCAGCATTATTACCTCCTGTACACACTAACGTAGAGTTTCCATTGCTAGTACCAATAGCTAAATCGTTTGTTGAAACTGAAGGTGGGGTTGTTACTACATCTACGTCACGTATAGTTAATGGCAATATACCTGTTTGGTTCTCAGAGGGATTGTTAGCATATGCTGCTACATATAGTGTTTCTCCTCTAGCTAAGGTTAATCCAGTTGCAGCTGTAGTGTCAAAAACAAATTCATCTAGATAGTTATTAGCTGTCATAGGTACGCTAACCTTAAATATATTAGGGTTAGTACTATGTGTAGCTATCATAGTGAAGAGATTGTTTGATGTTTTACTAAAATAAAAACCTCTTTCTGTTAAATTTCCATTTGGATTTGTTACTTGAGCTCTAAGTATAGCTTTATTGTTCTCTATGCTACATTCTGCTAATTTCAAAGCTGGAGCCTCTGTTTGGGACACGGTTTGTACTTTTACTAAACCTTCGTCTTGACCAGACTCAACATTGACAGCGTAAGCTTGATAATAGAATACCGTGCCTGGCTCAATTCTTATGTTTATAGAAAATTCACCAGTATCTCTATTATATGTAGCTGTATCTTTATAAGCCCCTTGTATCGGGTTGTTTGAACCGCCTACAAGTGTAGATGGTGTGCTGGTATTATTTAAAAAATCTAAAAAATAGTAATAAATACCAACCTCAGTAATTTGTGAGCCTCCTTCATCAGTTACTTTTCCTTTTAATTTATAAGAAAGGTTGGTTAGTTTTTCATGGCCTACCGTGGTTATACTTGGAAAATCTGTTGTAACAGCATTAGTGCTAAAAGCAACAACATCTCCATAAACAGCCGAACCTATTTGAGTTTTAGCATAAGCTATATAATGATATTTTTTATCCGCGGCTAAAACAACTTCTGAACTAAAAGCAAAACCATTTAAATCTGCTACTACTTCAGTACCTTCAGCTATAACAGCTTCTAAAGTAGGAGTTCGAGAATCAGCACTTGTATATTCCCTATAATAAAAGCCTCTTCTTGTAAAAATGGTACCAGCACTAACGCTAGAGCCATGCAGTTTTATAAAAGCATTAAATATCTCTGCCTCTCCTGTTATAGCTAGAGGCTCTTGTGCATCAATCGGCACATCAACTTCTTGAGATAAACTAGAATTAATAACTGCTTGAGGGTGTGGCCTTATTACAGTTATATCTCTCTCTATGAATTGTCTACCATATACGGATGTTGTTCCGGTTGAATGATCTCCCGCTTTAAAAACTTCAAGATTTATTCTTTTAGGCTCTGTTTCATTATCGGTGAAATAAAGTATATTGTCGATAACATTAGCCGCTGTAATAAGCCTGCTTTTATCAAAATTTAATGTAAAACTTCCCATATTATATTTCTGTGTAATTCACGACCACCTCTGGAATAAAACTTTTAGAAGCATATCCTTCTTGTATATAAACTTTGGTGTTTGCGCTTATTGTGTCGTTAATGTTAAAACCAAGCTCTAAAGCGTGTATGTTTTCAATAGAGTTTATTTGTATATCAACGCTTGGTGTAAACGACACAACTGGATTAGTATATGTTCCTGGGTTTATTGTAAATTGAGCCATAATTAGTAGTTATAAGTTATATTCAAAGTATGCGTAAGTGTACTACCAGCAAATCCAGTTCTGTTATTTAAAACTTCTGGATCTGCTTCTATTATAACAGCTGGACATACACCACTTAATGCGCCAGAACCCCAAATTGACATAGCCTCCTTTGCAATATAATAATCGTAGTCAAGGCCTTCCGTTTTGCCGGTTATAGAAACACTTAATTTTGCAGGATCAAACCCTACAAAACTTGAAGTTGTAGAAGTTGCTAAAGGAACGTTTGTAACATTTGCTATAGGTATCATTATAGCTCCACTTCCGTAATTAGCTTCATGGGGTCCTATTTTGAAGTTAGCCAAAGGGCTTGGAGAAGCATTCCAGTGCAGTGCGCTATTCCCATTATGGTCATACACAGCTACAGCTGGCACCGCTCCGGTTCCTGTTTTTGCAAAATTTAAAGTAAAGTTAGAAGTCCTTACTGCATTGGAAGGTGAGCCGTATTTTATTTGTACACCACTTGATGTAAACCCAGTTTTAGAAGCTGTAACCATGTAAAATCCAGGAGCAGATGTTGATGCGTACTCACTTCGGGTTTTCGCATAATTAGTTGGAAAATTTGGCCCAGCATTGATAAAAGTTAAAGAAGCAGTGCCTATATTACTTAATAAGCCCGTTTCATTTGTTAAATCGGTATAGTCAGCATATAAACCGCTTTGATTTGAAGCAGTTACAGCAAAATAAAGATTACCGTCTGCCTTTTCAAAGTCACCAAAACCCGGATAGTATTGGCCAAGTTGGTTTGTTGTTTCGTCACAAACTGTTGGAAAAATAAATAATTTATTATTTGGTAAAGTATTGTATGCTGGTGCAACGTACGCATCAGTTTGGAAAGTTACAATATCACTAAAGGTTGTTCCTTGAGCATTCGTAACGTAAGCTACAACCGCATGTTCGGTGGTATGTGCCAAAACTGCAACTGCAGCGCTAAAAGGCGACGTTATCGCACCTGCTAATGAAACTTGTGTACCTGAAGAGACAATTTGAGAGCTGGTTAAAGCATTGTTTATTGTTGTTAGTGTACTAGTTTGGGCTACAGTAACTGGTAATGTAGCTGAAAAAGAACTAATAAATTCTATTGTAGAAGGTTGTGGGCCAAAATGTTGTTCGTAAACATAATTACTTGTGCTAATAACATTGCCGTTACCATCTATAACAGTAACATCACTAGATGGAACTCCTTCAAAAGGGTCTGTCCAATTAGGTGATCCGCTAGATATATTTGCGCTTCCACCCTGTAGCACATCAATAACAATTTTATTAGAGTACAAATTAACTGTGCTGCTTCCACCTGTATTAGCAGTATAATAAAAGCCTATATCTGTTAATGAAGCCGCATCTTGAGTATATCTACCATTCAAAGTAGCGGTGGTAGTTGTTATTAAAGTTGGTTGTAATATAGTAACAGACGTTGCAATAGGAGCTGCGATTGCCTGCTGTGTAGCATTTAAAGTTCCGCTTACATAATCATTTGTGTTACTATATCCATTAGGTACTCTTACTCTTGCTGAAATAGTCCGTAAGGTGTCTGATACTACTGTTTCATTGAAATTTTCAGTAGTACTTTCTATTTCTCCTAAAGATGATGATACACTAATGTCTCCATTAATAGCCACTAAAGCTAGTGCCGAAGCATTAGGAAATGTAAAATTTAGTAATGTGGGCGCAGGCGGGGGTGTTGAACTATCAATTATTATTGTGTTTGCTCTTGGAGGTGTTGTACTAAAGTCGTATTCAAATATACCATCAGTATTATCTCCTGTTACAAAATAGTAAATTTTATCTTCTTCAGGATGAGCTATACTGCCAATTACTTCTGCATTTGGATTAGAAGCAGCACTAAGACCTGTTATGTTTTGAGTTAGTAATAACTCATTACCTTTTAGGTTTTCTAAAGCCCCTACATTGCCGTCTTCAGAAAAAGCAACGCTAACGTTTAAAGCGTCTCTATAAGAGCCAGGAGGGACTAATCTGTCATCAAGGTCCTTGTTCATTTGAGCGGACTGAAAGTTTCTTTTACTTTGTGCCATTTGAATTATTTTTATTAAAAACTACATTTAATTGCATATATTGCATTTATATAATATATATTGCATAAATATAGCAAAAGGTATATGTTTAGTGTTTTATCCATTTTGATTTTCCTCTCAACACTTGTACCATTTCTTCAGACTTATAATTAGATAGTCTTATTTTAGTATTACGTGTTTTTGCACTAGCCTCTTTTTTATAGAATGGAGCTAATTGTGCTGTAGCCGGTCTAAGCTTTGCCAAGTTGTATAGCATTTGCGCATATAAAGCCTCCTCAGCTAGTTTTGGCACTAACACCTTACTTAGATCTCCATTGTCAGATAAGCCATCAGAAATGTAGTCTAAAACAACTGGAGATGCCTCACCTCTAGCAATACCCGCAAAGGTTCCATTAAAAAATATTATACCCTTAACATTATCAATAAAATATGTGCCTGATCTAGACATGTCTTCCGGATTAGATCCAAATCTTTTATTAAAGTAGGAAAAATTATCATCATTATAGTTAGTATGATAATAATCCTGAGCCAACGACGATGTATTCGAAGGGTTACTAGGATCCTGAAATCTTTTAGCTGTTGTAGATTTTGCAGCTTTTTGAACATTTCCAGAACTATCATATAAATAAGAGAAATCTGCATCTTGTAATATAGCTGTTGGGTTGTTAGATGTTCTGCTTGGCAGTAATGTTCTTTTTACCCCGTCATCACCAACTACTGAAATTTTAACATAATTCACATAGTCTTGAGGTAATGGAAACTGCAATGCAGCTCCAAGCTCAATTTCAACACTTTTTTCAGAGTGCAAGATGTCGTAGCTAAATTCTTGAATAGCTCTTTGAGCCCAAAAAGCTACCTCATACTCGGGTACTTTAGTTAAAACCTTATCTTCACCTATGTATGCTACAATAAAGTTATTTATAATATCTTCAAGACTTGTTCTTTTGTAGTATCCTAATCCTTTAAAATCAGCCGGTGTGTTTCCAGCATCTGCTTCAAAGTCTGCGTGGTATGCTTGCTCAGTATATATATTCCTAGATTCTGCCATTATCGTTCAGATTGAGTTATTTGTTGATCTTTTGCTGCTGCTACTTGGGTTATTTCAGGTGATCTTATGATTACACCAGCATATGCTAATACCTTAACTACAAGTTCGTGTTCTTCAGATGGGTGTAATTCAAAGTTTTGATAACCCGATGCACTTGTATTAGGTATGACTTGCCCCGATTGAGTACCACCTATCCATTGTGGCTCGATTGGCTTTCTAACGTAGTTTATTAGCACATTAGATATTCCTGTAACTGGGTGTAAAACTATACCTGCCTCGTGTCTAGCGTAAACAGGATTTTTTACCGTAGGTTTTGTTAAAGGCGCTCTGTTTATATATAGTAAGTCCTTGTTAGACACCTCAGATACGTGAATCCCTCCAGCAGACACTGTACCTAGTCTATAAAAATTAGACGGATATGCGTAGTAACTAGCGGTAGTGTTACCTGCTGCATTTGAAAAACTACCAACAGCAACAGTTTCTTCATTTTCAAATAAAGCTATTTTTTCTTCAACATTTCTTTTTATATTAGAATAATCTGAATCGTTAGAAGCTGCAAAGTTCCTTAAAGAAAAGTAACCTTCAAAAATTTCATTTTGAGCTTGGTTAGCAAGAGTGTTAAATTCTCTTGGCACTATATAACCCCTATTTTCTTTGTTCAGTATATTTAATACTGTTTTATAAACATTGTCTATACTTACCATTGGTTTGTTTTATTAATTAGTTGGTTATGGTTAAACGAATAACCACAACCTATTGTTTTATGCAAGCTTCTTTTCGATAGCTTTCATAACGTTTATTCCTTCATCTGTTTTTAAGAATCTAGCAAACGCTGTGTATGGGTGTTCATCAAATGGTACAGTTAAAATCTTTTTACCTGTTTTAGACCATTTAAATGTTGTGTTGTCATCTGCTAAATTAACTACACCATTCTCAACACTTCTGTTCGCTAAGT
>OJFK01000226.1_pt1 | contig 14883 bp, 12 predicted proteins | sample 1594101 | NCBI WGS metagenome assembly OJFK01 (sample SAMN05416723, study PRJEB24817) | seawater metagenome | isolation source: Sea water | place: Canada:Atlantic | collected 2013-07
TACACAGAGTAGATCGTCGGCAGCGTCAGATGTGTATAAGAGACAGCTCTATAACGAGCCTTCCGTGGTGCGGGATTATTGGCAGGCGCTCGATGAATCGCTCGGAGAATTTTTCGACGCCAGCCCCGGCAGTGAAGCTCACGAGATCCTGGCCGAAACCTTCCAGGTCCTCCGGAATAACGGCGCGGCCGTGACCTCGCCCTTCGCCCCCAGCGGTCCCGATGGTCTCAGCGTGGATCGCTGGATCAACCAGCGCCGCACCTTTTTGCAGGGTGAACTCGCCGGGAAAAATGCTCCCTTCACTGCCAGCGCACCCGCGACCAGTGCGAAAATTTTTGCCGAGATCACCGGAACAGCGCCCCTCGCAACTACAACCATCAGCGCCAATGGCATCCCGCTTGGGATCGACTTCACCTCGATCAGAAACTGGCAAAGTAAGGTCTCGCTCCAATCGGGTCCCAACGCCATTTTGATCGAAGCTCTGGACCGCTTCGGTCTCATTTTGGGTTCACAAACTCTCAACATCACCTACTCGGGATCGGAAACTTGGGCCGCGCTCGCGATTAACGAATGGATGGCCTCGAACCCCGCCGAAAGCGGCCTTCTCGACCCGGCCGATGGTAAGGCCGAGGACTGGCTCGAGCTTTACAATCCCACCTCTGATCCGGTCTCGCTCGATGGTTGGCACCTTAGCGATGATCCCTCGGACCCTCTGCAATTCCCCATCCCCAATGGCTTCACGATCCCAGCGAAGGGATATCTGCTGGTCTGGGCCGACGATGACGCAGCTCAAAACGACCCCGTGACCCGCCAGGAAATCCATGCTCCCTTTAAGCTCAGTGCGGACGGAGAGACTATCATTTTGAGCGCGCCGGATGCGGGCGAAATCGACCGGGTGGACTTCGGTGCACAGACCTCGGGAGTGGCCCGCTTACGCCGATCCGATGGCAATCCGGACTTCACTTATTCCCTCCAAGCGACCCCGGGCACGGCGAACTTATCCCCTCCGGCGGCCCCTGTTGCCGGGGTGGAGGTGAGCCTTTCGGATGGCACTTACGTCCTGCAATTCCAGTCCATCCCTGATACCATCTACGAGATCCAGCATACTTCCGACTTGAGGGTCTGGGCGAGTATCGGCCCGCCCCTGATCGGGGATGGCTTCGTTCAAAACCCAATTCTACCGGGAGCCGAAACCAAAATTTTCTACCGCATCAAATCACACTAACAAAGACCAAGTAAAATGAAACCAATGCAATTGCTCGCCAGATCCCTCGGGATGCTGGCTCTGGGAGGGGCGAGCCTCTTCGCCCAAGACACCAGTCCAGTCGTGGATCCGCCCAATCTCGTGAATCTCTACACCTCGCTCGGCGAGTGGAATGCCGAGGGAGACCAAGAGGGATGGGGCGTGGCCAATATCAATTCCCTCTCGGTCTCCGGCGGCCTTTTTTCCGGCCTTACAAGCGGGAATGATCCCCAGTTTATCCTGGGTGGACTGGCCCTCGACAGCAGCACCGATGACTTTGCCATCGTGGAAATCCGGTTGCGCAAGGAAGAGAGTGAGACGAGCCGGGTCGATCTCTTCTGGGGGGACGGCGCCGGTGGATTCTCCGGAGATCGCAAGACCGCCGTTGCAAGCGGGGCCTGGCCCGGTGATGGCGACTTCCACGTCGTCCAGTTTCCCATCGGGGAGCTTTTTACCGGGTCCGTAAACGCCTTCCGCTTCGATCCGAATTCGGATCTCTCGGTATCCCGGGCGGTCGATCTCGATTACGTGCGTATCGGAGTGATCGCTCCCGACGGCGACAACGACGGCCTCGCCGATGCGGTTGAAACCAACACCGGGATCTTCGTTGATCGCAACGATACCGGCACCGATCCGGCGGATTCCGACACCGACAAGGATACCTTCTCCGATGGAGTGGAAGTGGCTTTCGGAACGGACCCGACCAATGGCGCGGAATTTCCCGAGCCGAGTATCATGTCCTATTCGAAGTCTCCGGTATCCTATGTGGTGGACGCGGCGATTACTGCGAACACCCCCACCGTGGCCAACGGCACTCCAACCGCGTTCTCGATCGTTCCGGCTCTTCCGGCAGGCTTGTCTTTTAACACGAATACCGGAGGAATTTTCGGCACCCCCACCACTGCCACCGCTGCGGCCGATTACACCATCACCGCAAGTTTCGGCGGCGGCATCACCGATTCCTTCGTGTTGAACCTCGCAGTGACCAATCCTGCCATCGTGCGCTACGGAGTGAACCCCGCCGTCTACAATGTCGACGTCTTCATCAACACCAATGAACCGGTCCTCGCCGGTCCCTTCCCGGATTCCTTCTCGATCGCTCCCGAGCTGCCCGCGGGCCTCTTCTTCGATACCTTTGGGGGAACTATTTCCGGTGCTGCAACCGCGCTAAGCCCTGCCTCCGACTACGTCATCACGGCGGGCTATAATGACTATCCCGACGCGAGCTTCACCCTGTCGATTCTCATCAAAGCGCAACCGGAACTGATCGGAATGGATCTCGAACCCCTGGGAGATTTTGTCAGTCTCGCCGAATGGAATACCGACGGGGATCCCGAAGGGTGGGGCTTTCCAAATGCAGGTGGCACTATTCTAGACGGTATCTTACAATATGAAACGACCGCCGCGGATCCTCAAATGACCCGTCCCGGATTCCTCGACGTGAGTGCCGGGACCATCCTCGAAATTCGCTCACGCCAAACCGATACCGAGCCAATCCAAATTTTCTGGGCCGATGAAAGCGGTGGCCTCTCTGCCATCCGCAGATTCACAATCAACCCGGAAGACATCAACCCCGATGGCGAGTTCCACACTTATCAGGTCGATCTCACCGGAGTCTTTGTCGGAAATGTCACCACCCTCCGTATCGACCCCGGTAACGCCGGTGGACGCACGGTCGACTTCGACTACATCCGGCTTGGATCCGGATCTCCTCCTCAAGATCCCGTGATTACCGATTTCTCCTTTGATGGGATTTTTCAAGAAGTCAGTATCACTTGGACTTCGACGCAAAATACCGGGTATGAAATCGAATCGAGCCCCAACTTGATCGACTGGACGGTCAACCGTTCCGGAATCACCGGTGACGCCGGCACAACCACCGTTATCATCGATAGTGACGTCACTCCCAATTACTTCCGTGTGATCCGCGAAGACTGATCGACTCCTGTGGCGAGGGAGACCGGGGAGGCAAGGGTGTTGATCTCGAGGGAGTATCGGAGGATCTGGATTTCGGCGGGGATGGAGCAGGATATATTGCGAGAGTGTCACCGTTCCCCCTGTTGAAACATCTTGGCTCAATTCCTACCCCTCTCCCCTCTCAGGTCCATTCAACGACCTCCTCAAGCGGCCCACCCAAAAAGTAAATTCTAGGAACCCCTCCGGGCGCACCCGGAGAAAGACATCGATGAAACGGGGCTCAGGGCTCTAATCTCATAAGAGTTCATCATGTTCCTTGCTAGATAACCTGCCTTGTCAGGCGGGGTCAGCGTTGCGAACTTCGTCCGGATTTCGCAGAGGGTCAGCCTGCGGTGTCTTCGACTCGATAATATCGTGAGGTCTCTTCCTGCGAAATTTCCTCTTCAGTGAATGACGTTTGTTCGCCTCCGCTATCGACGCCGTCGTTGAGTTCGGTCCAAGTTAGCAAATCTTCAGAGACAAAAACTGCATAGGTGCGACCGGGGCGCGACTGCCAAATCAGCGTCACGGAATTCGATTCCACACCTTCGGTCATATCAATATCCGTGATGATGAGTGGAGCTAAGTTCGCACTGGGGCCAAGTTGGATATTGTCGATTCGCAGCCGGGTTTCTTCCGTGTAGATAATCTCAATTTCATCGAACACGATGTCGCTGAAACCAAAATAATTATCCGGATTGTCAATACTCACGGTTGTCTCGAATGACTCGACCTCCACACCACCCAGTTTAGCGGTGATCGTTGCAGGTGTGGGCGGTTGGGCGATCGCGGCGAGCGCCGCGGAAGTCAGCGCGCTTCCAAAGTGGATAGAAAACGGATTCACCTCCGGTTCGCCGGTGCGGAGGTTCGGTCCCTCAATACTCGCTCAATCTGGATGGTCGCCGGTCCGGTAAAACAGATTGGGCAGGAATGTCACTCCAAGATCAGCGAACTCCCCCGATACCTGGGTCGTATCGGCAAAGGTAAGCTCCGAGAAAGTAATGATACTCTCTGGAACGGCAAGGCCGACAGGGCTGAACTCGATGGGATCGGCCAGGGCCGTCGAGTTGCAGGTGATGACCACGAATGCTACAGAGGCAAGCTGAGCGATTGTTGGGAAGGGGGAGTCTGGGATTTTTGTTGGGGATTCATGGGATCACATCATAGCGATTGAACAGGACCCAAACGCACACCCAAAATCAACCCCCTTTCGCCCCCTCCGCTCCGATCCAAAGGCGGCTTCAAGGCCCTCCCGCCAAAAGAAAATTCCTAGCAGTCAGACCGTGAGCGATCCCCCAAACTTGCCGTTGCTCGCATTGACGGACGCCGGAGGTCAGCGCGCAACCAGCATCTCCTACACCAACCACGGTAGCGTCGGCGGCATCGTGGGGATCTCCACCGTGGTCTCCCCTGACAGGCAAGAAACTTGGTGACCTAAAAAAACCGCTGCCAAAAAAGACCTTGGCAAGGCGGACTGGCAATCTACATTCTCAAGCCATATCTACTCTGCTAAAGTCTCCCGGTTCCAGTAAAATATGGCGTGGATCAGGGAATTTTCCTGCCGAAATCCCCACAACCGCAAAACCAAACCACCGTCTCCGCCCCTCCGCAACCCCCTTTCGCCCCCATTCGCTCCGGTCCAAAGGCGGCTTCAAAGCCCTCCCGCTAAAAGCCAATTCCTAGCAGTTCAGTCAGTCAGTGAAAAATACCCCGAACGACAAACGAACCCTGCGGGTCGCCACGGTTCAGTTTGAAAGTCAGCCCGGTGACAAACAGGCCAACTTTCGTAAAATCGAAACCTTCCTTACCCAGGCCGCTGCGCAAGATGTGCGCTTAGTCATTTTTCCCGAATGTTGTATCACTGGCTACTGGTTCATTCGGAACCTTTCTGTCACGCAATTGGGCGCGCTCGCCGAACCCATCCCCGATGGTCCCAGCACGCGGCGGTTGAGCGATTTGGCGCGTCAGCACGGAATCACTCTGGGGGCGGGTCTAGTCGAAGCCGGCGAAGCCGGTGTATATCACAACAGTTACGTGGTGGCGTTGCCCGACGGCACGATCCATTGCCACCGCAAGCTGCAGGCCTTCGAGCACCCGGCCATACACAGCGGAACAGACTACACCGTGTTCGATCTACCGGAGGGTTTTCGGGTCGGCGTGTTGATTTGTTATGACTGCAATCTCATCGAGAATGTCCGTATCACCGCCTTGCGCGGAGCCGAGATTTTGATCGCTCCGCACCAGACGGGGGCGGTGCGCAGCAAGAATCCAAATCTCATGGGGGTGATTGATCGTCAGGTGTGGGACAATCGCCACCGCGACCCGAAGACCATAGAAGATGAATTTCGCGGGGATAAAGGGCGGGGCTGGCTGATGCGCTGGCTACCAAGCCGGGCGCACGACAATGGCCTGTTTCTAATCTTCAGCAATGGCGTTGGCGTGGATGACGACGAGATTCGCACCGGCAACGCCATGATTCTCGATCCTTATGGCCGCATTCTCGCCGAGACGGGCAAGGCCGACGATGCCCTCGTCGTCGCCGATCTGGACGCAAGCTTGCTCGCCGAGGCGACTGGCCGGTTGTGGATTCGTGCTCGGCGACCAGAACTGTATGCGCCTCTCGCGGTGCCCACGGGTCTGGAGTGCGATACCCGCATTGTGAAACTTGATGAGTAATCAATATATCCCACCACTTCATCATCTACCGCAAAGGTTGGAGATAAGATTACACTGCCAGTGCAGAAAGTTCAGACTGCCAAGCTGCCCTATTGTCTGACTGCAAACGTTCAAAAATACCGGCCGAGTTCAACGCGCACAAATGAGTCGTTGGCCAGCGGACTGAGGCCGAGATCCTCTCGATCGGCGCCGATGATTTGGACCTCCACGTCGATAACCCCCTTTCGCCCCCCTCCGCTCCGGTCCAAGGGCGTCTTCAAGGCCCTCCCGCTAAAAGCAAATTCCTAGCAGTCAGTCAGTCTTACTTCTTCAGCTTCGAATTCCACTCGTCGAGATTGGTCTTCTGAGCTGCGAAGAGAGCAGCAGTTGGATCGGTGATTACGATATCGGTGATGACATCATCTCTTTCAATCGCATTCACAATATCCTGCCCATTGGTCACCTTTCCAAACACCGAATGCTTTCCATCCAAATGAGGCGTCGCTACGTGGGTGATGAAAAACTGCGAGCCATTGGTTCCAGGTCCGGCATTAGCCATGGAAAAGATCCCAGGACCAGTATGCTTTAGAGAAGGGTCAAACTCATCTGCGAAACGATATCCCGGACCACCTCCACCGGTTCCCTCCGGGTCACCTCCCTGAATCATGAAGTTGGGGATCACCCGGTGAAAAGTAATGCCATCGTAGTAATCCTTCTCGGCGAGATTAAGGAAGTTAGCCGCCGTCATGGGAGTCTTCGTCGCATAAATCACCGCCTCAATATCTCCCTTTGAAGTCTTCAGGACGATATTGACATCGGTGATTTCAGCCGGCTCGGCAGATTCGGGGCTTCCGCCAGTTGGCTCCGAACTCTTGGACTCCTTGTCATTACAGGAGCTGAGCACCAGAGATGCCGCCGCCACAGGTAGTATCAACAATAATTTTTTCATAAACAACGCGGCAAAATAGGCACGCCTTTTTTCCACCGCAAACCCAAAACCTAATTCAATTGCTCCAACTCAATTTGCGTCCAGGGCGTCTTCCGGCCGGCTTGGGCTTTCTAGATCTCTTTGACCTCCTTTTCAGTCACAGGACCGCCTTTTCCACCCCAGGCACAGCGGAGATAGCTCAGAACCTGCGCGATATCGCGTTCCCGACTCAACCCAAGGCTCGCTCTGGGAGCCATAAATCCGGCTTGATAGGTTTTTCCATTCAAAGGACCAATCAATCCATGGAGGAGAATCGGCACCAATTTTTTATTGACTTAAGTTAAATAGGTTATTTCATCAAATGAAACTTGGTCGTCAGCGCCTTTTTTATGAAAACTTCAATTCTTCTAAGTGCCTTTCTTATCGGCACCGCTTCATCGGCAACTGTCAGTATAAGTTCTCTAGATGATCTGGGAGTTCCTTCGGAGACCATCAACACACTTGGGTTTATGCCGACTTATGCTGGTCGCTCTCTTGATGGAGTTACGGCAGTTCATACAAAGGACGCCACTTTTGCAGTCTCGATTGATTTCAACGCAGGTGTTAACGCCAATAATGGAGTCATTTGGGAGAGCGGTGGAGCAACAATCGGATCAACTCTTTCCTACAACCAAGCTGCAGCTACTGTGAGCGTGCACCACTCAACGAACGCTGGACTCGCGTTGGGAGTGGTAACTCATCAACTTACACTTGCGCAAGTTGCAGGGGGAAACCTCGAAGTTGTGTGGGCATACGATGCCAGCGAAATCGACTTTGAGCTCTTCGTTGATGGAGTCAGTAGTGGAACCACTGTCGATACGACTGAAGTTGCCAGAACTCAGAATAACTGGAGTGGAGGAAACGGGGCTGGGCTCGGTGTATTCGGAGGAAACTTTGCTGCTGGAAATGGTGGAAATGGAAACCTTCTATCTATTGCTAATCTTGAAGATACCGCAGCCATTAATCTAGTTACTGGACTTCGTTTTTGGGCAGGAACAGATGCCCAGTTTGTGGCGGTTCCTGAGCCTTCCAGCATCATCCTTCTTGGCTTCGCTTCTTTGCTGGCGATGAGACGCCGGCGCTAGTTTGGTTCGGAATTTCTTTTCCCACAAACCTCACTGCTTTTAGTAGTGAGGTTTTATTTTGTCTTAAACCTGCGGGGAAGTTTCTTTTGGTGGGGATGGGTGAGGAGTTTATGGCATCCGATTCCTATATTGCCTTCACGAATGCTCCCTGATTCTCCAGGGTGCCCCCCTCTTTCGCCCCCCTCCGCTCCGGTCCAAGGGCGGCTTCAAGGCCCTCCCGCTAAAAGAAAATTCCTAGCAGTCACCGTGGCATGCTTCGGATCAGCTCAAGCTCACCATCCCAGTGCTGTCACCGATGCGGTTGCGCTTGACTCCCATCACCTTGGCCATCGACCTCCAGAGATTGGCGATCGGCGTGCCTGCGGGTGACTTGAGATGGCGATCCGGTGTGATGGCGCCGCCGGCGCCTCCTGCGATCACGACCGGGAGGTCAGTGCAGATGTGCAGCGCTGCGTCGCTCAAGCCAGAGCCGAGCAGGAACATCGAGTTGTCTAACAAGGTGGTGCCGTCACCGTCTTCGACCGCATCCATCTTCGCTACGAGCCGGGCAAACTGCTCGACGTGGAAGCGGTCGAGGCGCTCGAGATCTTGCCGCACGTTCTCATTTCCCTGCCCGTGGGTCATGCCGTGATGTTGGATGGGCTTGTCAAACAGGCCGTGCACCATCAGCGGCGTCCCCCAGCGTTCAGGCGAGCTCATGATGGAGGCGACTCGGGTGAGGTCGGTGCGCAGGGCGAGAATCATGAGATCGCCCATCACTTGGATAAACTCGTCGCGCGCCATCGCCTGCCACGGCCTGGTCGGCGGGGCGAGCTCGAGCTTGTCGAATTCCGCCTGGCGTTTGGTGACGCGCTCGATCTGGCGTTCGACGGTCCTGACACTTTCCAAATACTCGTCGAGCTTCTCCTGATCGCCGCGGCCGAGTTCGCGGTCAAGGGACTTAGCGTCATTCAGGACGACGTCGAGAACGCTACGGTGCGCGACGTTTTCTCTGACTGAGAACAGGCGGTCGAACACGCGCTGCGGGTCGCGCAGGGAGCGGGCGACGTGGCCGTGGCCATACCACGAAATGTTGTCGAAGTAGACCGATTCTCTGTTGTCCTCGTACGGGTTACAGCTGAGTTCGAGCGAGCGGAAAGCGGTGTGTTTGCCGGCCTCGGCGGCGATGATCTGATCGATGGTCGTCTTCAGCGGGTAGCCGGCGGGCGAGAGCTCGTCTGGTGCCGCGCTACTGAGCCAACAGGCGCCGGCTTGCGCATGGCCGTCGGTGCCGGCGACTTTGATGCGGTCGAGATTGGTGAACAGCGTGCACTTCTCTCGGACGGGTGCTAGCGGCTTGAGAGTTGGGCTCAGAGTGTAACCTTTACCTTCGTCCTGCGGGTGCCACGAGCGCTGGACGACGCCGTTGGGAATGTAGAAAAACGCGGTACGGATCGGTGGCTTCGCTTCCAATTTTGCAGCCTGCCCACGGCCGGTCATGATCTCAAGGAAGGGCAGTGTTAATGTCGCCCCGGCTCCGCGGAGGACGGAGCGCCGGGATAGGTTTCTCGGTTTGGCCATTATTCAGATTCTAATGCGTTTGATCGGTGGAGGAAAGGGTAGCTTTTTGCGATTGCCCCGACAACGACCGAGAATTGCCCGCGCGCGTCGAACACCTCGCGCAGGATGTCATCGACCGCCGGTTTGTCGGCCAGTTCGAGTTCGCGACCTAGCGCATACGATAACAGGTGCTCGCTGAAGGCGCGCATGAACCATTTGGGGTTGGCCAAAATTGCGTCCTTGAGCCCGACGGCGTCGTCGAATTTCTCCCGTCCGAAGAGCTGTCCGCTGGAGTCGATTGGTAGACCGGATGGGTATTCGTCGCGCCAGCGCCCGACGGCGTCGAAGTTTTCCAAGGCGAAGCCGAGCGGGTCGATCTTCTGGTGACAGGCGACGCAGCTCTGGTTGACTTGGTGTGCGATGAGGCGCTGCCGCAAAGTCTGACCGGAAGCCTCGATTTTGGCATCGTCCGCCTCGATCTCGGGAATGTTGTCGGGCGGCGGCGGCGGCGGTTTGTTGAAAATCACACCCGCGACCCAAGCGCCGCGCGTGATGGGGGTGGTGCGCAGCGGCGAGGAGTTCATGGTCAAGGTGGCGGCACAGGTGATGACGCCGCCCTCGCGACGGTTGTTCACTGGGACCCGGTGGTAGACCACGCCCATGGTGCTGAAACGATTGGGATTTGCTTTGCCTCTAAATGGAACACCTGGGGCATACCAAGATGACATGTCGCCTGTGCGGTAGGAGTAGTTCGAGTCTACCAGCAACATGATGGATCGGTCCTCGACCATGATGCTCTCGAACAACAGCAGAGGTTCGACCATTGTCTGGAGACCGAGTTTCCATTGTTCACATCCGATGCGGGCGTAGTAGGGCTCAAAGCGTTCGAAGTCGGGCACGGCGGTGATCAATCGGTCGAGCCGCAGCCACTGGCGGGCAAAGTTTTCGGAGAGGGATTTCGACCGCCGGTCGAGCAGCATGCGCGCGACTTGCATGGAATAAATTTCTTGATCCGCGAGCGTGCCATCGCGCGCGGCGGCGAGCAGTTGTTCGTCCGGGATGCTACTCCAGAGGAAAAAGGAGAGGCGTCCCGCCAGCTCGTAGGGCGCGAGCGGTTTTGCCTCGTCCTGCTTTCGCTCAAGCAAATAGAGGAAGCGCGGGGAGGCTAAGATCGCAGCAACCGTGGTTTTCATGGCAGCGCTGAAGTCGCCGCGCTCCGCCTCGCGATCGAAGAGGCGCGCGTAGCGCTCGAGCGTTTCGGATTCGATGGGCTTGCGGAAGGCGCGCTCGAGGAAGGGTGCGAGGCGTTCTCGTGCGGTCGCCGACCACTTGGCGAGATCGCTGCCCGCGCGGAAGAGCGTGCCCGTTCGCGCCGAGTATCTATCGAACTCTGGGCTCTCGACGACCGAGCGAGAGAGATTAAGAAAGCTCTCCATTAGGATGGGCGAGAAACCGAGTTCGTCTCCGCGGTTGTTGAAGCCGTGTTCGGACTGCAGGTCAATCGCGAACGGCACGACTCCAGTGAGGAGAGGCTGTTCGATCTGGTTTTTGCCGAGCGCGCGGTTCCCGAGATGGATCGAGTCGGGCAGGCTGCCAGACGCGGGATCGTAGTAGGCGCGATACGCCCGGATGGTCTTCTCGGGCAGCGGATAGATGTCGCCCTTGAGCTGGAGTAGGTCGCGCACCGCGTTGTTGTACTCATACCGGTTCATTCGCCGCATCACGATTGGCGGTAACGACTGTTCCTTCTGCAGGTGCTCGCCAAGGTAACCCGAAAACAGCGATACTAGCTTGGAATATTCTTTTTCATCGGGTTGCGTCTCGTCTTCCGGGGGCATCTCACTAAATTCCAGCACGTCATTCAACTGGCGTAGTAACTCGGGCTGAGCGAGAAAATCGTCTTTCGATTTCAGCCGCAATAGGTCGACTTTTCCTTTGATTTTCCCTTTCTCGCCATGGCAACGATAACAATGCTCTGCTAGCAACGGCTGCAGGAATTCAAAGGTCGCGGTATGAAGCGCAGCCGGAGTGTCCACGGCTGGCGGCAACACTTTTTCAGGCTCTGGCGGCGGGTCGAGCTCCATTACTTTGAGATAGTCGATTCCCAACAGGTAGCGATTGTGCTGGAAAGCTTTCGCTCTCGGATTCTTTCCAGTCAGCTCGCAACGCAGTTTCTGTTCGCCGGCAGCCAACTCCATCTCGCCCAGCTTGATCAGCTCCGTCGGTTCAACTTTGTGCCCGAACAGATCGACTCCCTTGCGCAGTTCCTTGCCGTTCACCCGAATCGTGAACACACCGTAGTCGACCGCCTTTGTCATCTTCAACGAGAGCGAGTAACGCCCGCCACGCTTGACGCTGAATTGTGTCTCCATCGCATGACCAGGCTCGCCGTGCCACAGCAGATGCGCGTCGCCGCTCCACCCACCCCCGAAGACCTTCATGTCTTGGCTCCGCGCGTCTTTTCCGAACGGCAACCACTCACCCTCGATGATTCCATCGCTCACCACTGCCGGCAACCGACCGCGCACGCTATGGTAGTCGGCACCCGCAGGAAACGCCATGGCTATCATACAGAGGAGAATCCAAAGTTTCACACTAGTGATTTTACCAGCGATCAATTCATCGGTAAAGCTCGTTCAGAAGCTCGAGGCGAGCGTGTAGAGCCAATGAAAGATGAGACCGAAGCGGTGAGGGCGCTGCGCCAAGATTCAACTGACTGCTAGGAATTTGCTTTTTGGGTGGACTGGCGGAATGGAGGTTTAATGAAAGGTTCCGCTTCGGGGCAATTCTTGGCTGTCATGCTTCTAGCATCCCATTCTCTCCTTTTTTTTAAGTCAGGATTTGTCAGGCTCTTTGAATGCTCAAACGCTTTGTGGTACTTCTGCTTACTTCATCGTCCGTCCTTCTCGCGCAAGGCGACTTCAAAAAATCTGAAAATATCGACTACGTCGGCAAGGGGAATCCACGGCAGACACTCGATCTTTACCTACCAGAGGTAGAAGTGAAAAAACCACTTCCTGTGATTCTTTGGATCCACGGCGGGGCATGGCTACAAGGAAGCAAGAAGAATCCCAGGCGTGCTTTGCAAGCGAAGCTATTCGGCCCATGTGCCGTCGTCTCGATCAATTATCGCCTTACCCAGGAAGCCCACTGGCCCGCGCAGATCAACGATTGCAAAGCCGCGGTGCGGTGGGTTCATGCCAATGCTAAAACACACAATCTTGATTCGGAGCGTATTGTTGCTTGGGGAACTTCAGCGGGAGGGCATCTGGTTTCGATGCTCGGCACGACCCAGAAAGATGGGGCTCTTGATGGCAAACTGGGGCCTCACACCGATCAGTCGACTCACGTGAAAGCGGTCATTAATTTTTTCGGCCCCACCGATCTCTCCATCATGGACAATCAGGGCAGTGCAATGAATCACAACGCTTCTAATTCTCCAGAAGGGAAGCTTCTAGGAGGGACGGTTTCAGAGCATGTTGAGAAAGCGAAATCAGCATCTCCTTTTCATCACATCAGCAAGGGTGACGCCCCCTTTTTGACAGTTCATGGAACGAATGATCGCCTCGTGCCCTACAAGCAAGGATCGGCATTTGATCAAAAGTTAGACAAGGTGCAGGTTCCTTCAATCCTCTTGACTGTCGAAGGAGGGGGGCACGGAAAGGGATTCGGGCTATCAGTGCAAACGGCGGTCACGGCCTTTTTGAACGATCATTTTTTCGGCAAAAAACACGACCTCCACGATAGTGCCGTGAAGAAGGATCAATAAGATCATTGGAAGTCGAGCCGAAGGCCTTTGAGCTTCCAATAGGTCTTTATCTTGGATTCGATTTCCATCGCATCGGCGGGAGAAAAGAGTCGGGGTTTTTCTTTGTGCACAAAGCTCACTTTATCAAGAGCTTCGAGGTAGGATCTCACTTCCTTTCTTCGCTCTGCTCCACCATGAAAGGCATAATGGGTGAGGAGAAGACTCGAGGTATACGATTGCAACGCCTCTCCGGGCGGGAGGTTTTCCGTTCTGGTATGCCAATCGCGGGAGGACATACGGAGGAGCTTTGAAACGCTCAATGTCGTGACTTGCTGCGCCTTGGGAGGAGTTAGTTTCCGGACGTGCTCCCGGATGTGTGATTCGATTTCAGTGAAATCGAACCGCCCCTTGGAAAGGTGTGCTGCTGCAAAGTATTCTGCAGTTCCCTCCACCAGCCATGGTTCAACCCCCATTCGCTCCGGTCCAAACGCGGCTTCAAAGCCCTCCCGCTAAAAGCAAATTCCTAGCAGTCAGCCGAATACCGTGAACGCCGCCTCACCAATCTGACTCAGTGAAGTTGACGTCGAGGGATTTCTTTCCCCCAGCCTTCCTCGGCAGACAGCACAGACGTGGGAAAAGTGCGATCTCGAGACTCGCAAAAACCGGGAGCGGATCGAATTCCATTAACCTCATGCTTGGCCCATGTCTGCATCGTCGCAAAATAAAAATTGTGTGACATCGGTGAACAGTTGTGATTCAGTCCGCCGATGAAATTATTTGCCGTAATCTTGATCGCCACCGCTTCCCTCTCCTTTGCCGGAGAGTGGGTCAACATGTTCGACGGAAAGACCATGAAGGGCTGGAAGGTCAATCCCGAGAATCCGGAAACCTTTTCCGTGAAGAACGGAGCAATCAAGGTTCAGGGAAAGCGGGGGCACCTCTTTTACGGAGAGGATGGTAACGCCAAATTCAAGAACTTCGAATTCGAGTGCGAAGTGAAAACCGCCAAAAAAGCTAATGCCGGGATCTTCATCCACACCAAATATCAAGACAACGGCTGGCCCTCCCACGGCTACGAATGCCAGGTCAATGCCACCCACGGTGACTGGCGGAAGACGGGCAGCATTTACAGCTTCCAAGACCTCAAGGAGCCCGGCCACAAAGACGGCGAATGGTTCACTTACAATATCAAAGTCGAAAGCAAGAAAGTCACCGTCACCATCAACGGAAAAGTGACCAACGAATACACTGAAGCCGACGACCACACTGACAAGACCAAACGTCTGAGCGAAGGAACCATCGCTCTGCAAGGCCACGACCCCGGCAGCCTGATCTACTTCCGCAAGCTGCGGATTAAGAAGCTGGACTAGGTTTCAAAAACACTCAGAGGCCACTCAACCCCTGGTGTTTGCAATTCCCGGGCTGCCTTGAGCTCCCTTGGTTCCGCGCCGATGACAATGAAGTCTTTGATCGCCATTTTCTCATGCCCTCCCGAACCAGATGGAAGCCAAAACGATTTCGCCTTTGAAAATAACTTCTTCCTCAATACCCAACGGGAATTTTCAGAGAACTTGGATTCAGAGCGATCGGACACGGATTGGGTTGAACCCGCCGCACAAATTGCCAACCCCCATTCGCTCCGGTCCAAAGGCGGCTTCAAAGCCCTCCCGCTAAAAGTAAATTCCTAGCA
>OJFK01000229.1_pt1 | contig 14753 bp, 9 predicted proteins | sample 1594101 | NCBI WGS metagenome assembly OJFK01 (sample SAMN05416723, study PRJEB24817) | seawater metagenome | isolation source: Sea water | place: Canada:Atlantic | collected 2013-07
CGAGATTTCTGCCTGTCTCGTGGGCTCGGAGATGTGTATAAGAGACAGCCATCACTGATGGCAACCCCAGTAAAAAAATCGTAAAAAGGACGTCATTCATTAGTTTAATTCTGATAAAATACCTCATCAGCACGGAATCGAAAACGTAAAAAAAATAAGGCATCACGCATAAACGCTAATATTTTTCTTTTCCAATCCCCCATAACACCGTTTAATAAGGGTTGAAATTGGTGAGAAATTTTAAGCCTCCCACTTCCTCGAGATAAATTAAACAATAATCAAAATATGAAAAACACACGATTCGCGACAGGTCTCTCTGTCTTGGTGTTAGCGACGAGTTCCCTTCAAGGAGCTGGCCTCCTTGACTATGATGCCAGTATCGCAGGCTCGGGCTTCGTCTCCCGGACTACCGCAGCCAGCACAATACTCGATGGCAGCAACAGCGTGGCATTTGACTTCGGAGCCATCAGTGGCGACGCCATCTTTGAATTCATTCTTTCAGGAGATCCTGCTGCAGGTGGTCGAGACGGCTTCTTGGCGGTTGGTGAGAATGCCGGTAACAGCCTACGTTACGAGCAATGGGATGACACTGGTCAGCTTGGTTTCACCACGGCAGGAGTTGCTGACAACACCTTTACGACACCTGGCGCCGCATCCCCGACTGCCGATACTCACCTCACTTACCGCTGGACAGATGCCACCGGCACAATGGACGTCTTAATCAATGGCGTCCCGACAGACAGCATCGCTGGAGCAGTCTTTGCAATGCCCACTGGTCTTGGATCCCTTGGGAACAACGCGGGCCTCACTGAAGGAATGGTCGGCACCATCTCCCGAGTCACCACCTTCGATAGCGCCCTAGGTGACGGAGTGATCGCATCGCACTCCGCTGCTTGGACTGGAGTTCCCGAGCCATCTAGTATTACTCTTGCCGGACTTGCTGGACTCGCACTATTACGACGCCGTCGTTAATTGTCTCTAGACACCACCTTTTCCAATTCAGACCGTCATGCATCACCAATGCATGACGGTCTTTTTCTTTCGGAAATTTCATAGCGCACCTCATCGCTCCAAGGAAACTCGGGGACGTGGTGAGATTTTATCCGATGACTTGGAAGACTCTTGAGCTGAGGAAAGTGTCCTCTATCGTTGCAGCTCCAATTGGAGTCTTCCGAACTTAAGTCGCTGATTTCCTGACGGAGCAGTAGAACGGAATATGACAGTCTCGTGGAAATCATCGAGTCGTTCCCGACCATGAAGGACAATGTTGGCTGCTCCTTGTAACCAGCTCTCAAGATCATCTGAAACTTGGGGGATCATGGTGACATCCTCTGCCATAAGATTACGACGGAAACGGAAGATGATGTATTCGTCAGCAAATCCGCCAACAATCAACGTCTCAACATTAACAGTACCCAAGGAATAATCCGAAGTATTTGGATCGGTGCCTTCAAAATATTCGAGCAAGTTGTCGCGCTCGTCTTTGTCCGGATCAGGATCAATTTCGGGGATCGGGAGTCCGTTGGCGATTCTCCAAGACTCATAGGTGCTACTATTGGACTCACCTGGTGAGCCACCCACTGTCCCGCTGGCACGCCAGCTCGCGGGGGCCGCGTGTTCTAGAACAGGCTGCTGAGATGGATCGATCAGAACGAGAGTGAAGCCATCGCCATCCGGTCCTTCCGGCCAAGGCAATTGATCATTGTAAGTGAATGAATGAATGGTGGTGCCCGATGCATCGACCATAGTGATCAGTTCACCGTCGTTACTGAGGTTCCCAGTGTATTCGCCCGCAATTTGATTTGAGAAGGCCATTCCGTATCGTTCCTGGAATGCTGCGAGATCATTCACGATCAAAAGGCGGGCTCCGGGCTCAAGTGTTCTCAGTCCGGCGGTGGCAAAATCGAAGGTGATTCCAGTGATGAATTTGACACCACTGAGATCAATTGTTTGGGTTCCGCTGTTCATGAGCTCGAGGAATTCAAAGTCGTCCCGATCCGTGAATCCAGCTGTCATTTCAGAGGCATCCACATCGGCGGGACGGTAGTGAAGCTCAGAGATCACCAGGTTGCTTGCGTTGGCCGGAACGGTATCAACGAGAAAGTATGCCTCGGCCGGAGCGCTCCAATCTGAACCATCGAGAGTGCGAGCCGTGATGAGCATTGATTCGGTGAGAGTGAGTCCATCGGAGACTGCTGACTGTCCCACTTCAAGTTCCGGAGTGATGAGGAAATCGGAGCTTCCGATACCGTCATTCAAACCGTGGACGGCGAGAACATTTGTTCCATCGACGAGATTTCCAATCTGACCGTTGACCTCAAATGTGACAAAATTGACGGCTTCTCCGTCGGTATGTCCGGCAGTCGCACCTGAATTCCAAACTGGGTTGCCGGGAGCATTTTCCTGAGCGATGGGAACTCCATTGAGATAAGCGATGAACCCGTCGTCATATTTCATTTTCAATCTCATAACATCGTAGACTGAGGCATCGTCGAGATTGAATTCGAGCCTGAGATAAGCCGAGGTATTTTCGCCATCCATCGTGTCGTCCAGATCGAGACTGATGTGTGAATCGTAGGTGGAAACCCGATCGTATCCCACTCCGGTAGCTCCCGACATCCACGTTGAATCGTTGAATCCAGCCACGGTCCAGCTGAGACCGGAAGTAGGGGTGGTTGCGCTTGGGATGATGACTCTCACCGCATCCCCTTCTCTCACCACTTTTGTGAGAAGAACTCCGCCGTCGAATTGTTGGGCGGTGGGAGAGAGGCTTCCTCCGGGAGCCCGGGGATCGCTACCATCTGTGGTGAAGTAGATCATTCCGGGCGGAGGCGAAAAGGCGACGACAAAGCCACCGGGCACTTCGCCGCCAGTTTGATTGTAGACGGGGCGAGGGGTGAATTGATCGTCATACCAATCGGCCCGAGTGGTGAGCCAATTTTTCATCGTTGTCAGTTCACCCATCCAATCCGCTTCGCTGGAGTATCCTTGGCGGATCGCTCTTGTCGCTCCGATTTCGGCAGCTTGCCCATCGACGACGCCCTGTATCCCGGCATTGCTCATGGCACGATCACGATGATGAAACCAGCGGTCAACGTAGAGTTGCTCGAAGTCAGGATCGTCGAAAAGGCGGTCATACCACAGACGGTTGCCGCGATGCCGGAAGGTCCCGGTGGGGCCGCCACCGATGTAGTAGCTGCTCCAGTTGTAATCCCAGGCTGGACCCATCCGTAGTTTGTCATCGTCACCCTTCCAGGGGAACATGCTGATCAACATGCCGTCGCCATTTCGGCTCAGGTTATTGAAGATGAAGTATTCCACGAAATCTTCAGCATCGAGATACTTCTGGTAGCCATCGACCGGGTCCAACCATTGAGCGTCGTCGTAAAGAACATCTTCAAAGGTAGCAAACCAATCTTCAATGGCAGACCGCTGAGTCGGAGTGATTCGGTAGCCGTTGGGATTGTCAAAATTTAGAAAACCGTTGCTTTGTCTCGGAATGTCATCGCCTCCGCCGGCATTGTTGGGTGACGTTTCGGAGACTCGATTTGGTCCCCGGGTGTGGAATAATTGAGGGCGGGTCGCGCCATTTTCAGCGGGGAATCCGCCAAGAGGAACAGAGTCCATACGATTGAGGCCCAGCAGCCAACCTCCGGAGGTTCCATCTTCACTCAGCTTGTCGAATTCAAGTCGCCCATCACCACGGGAGACTTTTTCAAAGATGGCATAGACACCGCGTCGATCAGCCAGCGTCAGGTCACCGCCATTGGTATTGACGAAGGCCTCGACCCATCGGATCCGGGTGGCATAGCGCCCCATGTTGTTGCTCAAGTCATACATGAAGGTGTTGAACATCATGGAGGGATCTTTGTTATCGTCGGTATCCGGGTAGTAGAGGACCCAGTCGGAGTGGGCCGGCATGCCGAGGACTTCGATCTCTTTTTCGTTTTGGGTCTCGTCCCAGACTTCCACACTAAAGGGCTTCTGTGACCAGGTGCTGGAGAAGGCTCCACGACCTCTGATTCCAGTGCGGCTGATCATTTGCGGGCTGTCGGCTAAGGCTGCCATTCCTGTCGTTTCGTTGCGATCGAAAGTGGCCCAGACCGCGCTTTGGCGTGCCACTTGTTGAACCCCGGAGCCGGTTCCGCTCCATCCTTTTGCGGGCACCTGTCCGGCCCCAAAGTTATCGATCACCATGAGGGGAAGATCAGATTCGTAGTTCGCCAGATCGGCCGCAAGTCGGATGTAGCTCTCTCCTGTGACTGCTCCATTGACGCCTTCCCGAACTGCGATGGCGCGCAAGTAAGTCGTTGTGTTGATGTTGACTGGTGAGGAGTAAAGGGTGCTGCTTCCAGCGGATGGAGTGCTGCCATCAGTCGTGTAATAAATCACCACTCCGGCAGATTCGGTGGCCAAGGTGACGCTCAATATTCCGGTGAAGGTCTGACTGCCATGCGAGAACGTTACCTCCGATGGCGCGGGCATTGAGGCGTCATTGAATTGGCCGGGAGTAGAGCTCCCAAGCACCCGGGCAGTCGATAAATCTCCCGCGAGGATCCCGTAAGAAACATCAGCACCCAAAGCAGGGTAGATCGGTGCAAACTCCTGCAAAATGGTGCTTCCTCCGTCGGTAATGAGCGCGAGATATTCTCCCCCTGCGCTCAATTTAAAGTTGGTGTGAATTTCCCCGGCTGGTCCGTTCACACCTTTACCGGAGGCAAAGACGATCGCTCTCTCGCCTGGTTCCAAGGTTAGTGGTTCGAAAGGCCACTTGCTCAGATCTGTGGCATCGTCTGTCAGAAAAAATGACCCCAGATCCACGGTGGATTCCGTTGGGTTGAAGATCTCAATCCAGTCCGAGAAATCTCCGTCGGCGTCCATCAGGCCGGATTTATTGTCAGCCATGAACTCTGAAATGACAGGATGATTGGCAACCATCGCGACGTTCACGGTGATCTCGGAAGTCTCCGAACCAAAGGCACTTCCTGCGGTCAAAGTATAAGTGGTGGGGCCTCCGGGAGAAACGCTGAGCGAGCCGTTGCCGTTTATGGTTTGCCCCGTGACATCTCCGAGAGCCGGACTGATAGACCAGGTGGTGGCGAAGTCAGTAGACCATGAAATCCTGACGCTTTCCCCAGTGTTAATGGTGCTTCGGTCGGAAGTGAAAGAAGTAATGAGAGGTGCCGGGTTTACCGTCACGGTGACATCTTGCGTGACGGGACCATCGTCGTTTGTGGCTGTTAGGATGAAGTCGGTTGTAGAAGCCGGAGAGACGATGAATTGATTTTGCGCTGTGACATCCGTGCCATTGATCGAGACCGAATCAGCTCCGGTGACGGTCCAGTTCAGGGTGGAATTCCCCGGGGAAAGAAAGGCCTCGGGCGATGCCGTGAAGCTTTCGATCACCGGTGGCTCCAGAACTTCGTTGTAGGCATTGGAATGCCGCACGATGTCGTCGCTGGAAAGAGCTTGATTGTAAACGGTCACCCGGTGAATCGTGCCGACCATTCCTTCGGTTCCTCCTGCGTTGTTTCCTAGAGACCCCGCCCCTGTTGGCATGCCGAAAGAGCTGGCAACGCCGGTGTTTTGGCCAACCTGGGTTCCGTCAAGATAGAGGTCCATTCTTCCATCTCCGTCCCACACATAGGCAACGTGGGTTGCTTCGGTTGGAGAAAGGACAAGAGGGCTGAAACTATAGTCGGCGACTCCGCTCTGTGTGAATCCTAACTGCCCGCTGTCGTCCCACTGTTCGTAGCGCAAACTGCTGGAGGAATTGGAACCGACAGCGAGAAAGCCATCCCGACCGCCGGTCGTAGGGTTCCCTTCGACAATGAATTCGCATGTCGATGCTCCCGAAACTGTTCCAAAGTTAAAGGAGCTGCTATTGGATCCATCGAGAGTGACGGCAGAAACTAATTTGGCAGTTGGAATTGGGCCAACTCCGGCTTCATCCGCAATGATCGCCTGATCGTAGAGGGTGAGGCTTGCCCGAGCTGGCAGGGTGGCGCTTAGTAAAACTAGCGAAGCTAGAATGCAACCCAAGCGCTCTATACGAAGACAATCCATGTGCTTTTGAAGCAGAAAACATGATCAGTTTGGAGCATTATCCATTAAATGACGCAGTTTTATTTTGCACCATTCAATACAAATCAGATTCAGACTGGGAAAGGGCGCACTTCAGACGTCTCGACCCAGCAAGTATGAATGGTAGCAATTTCCCGAAAGTGAAAATTGTCAAATTTTGAGACATCCAGTTTTCTGGGACAACGTCAGAAAGAACGCGAAATTTGATTTGGCTCGCAACTTTCAGAAACGATTGTGTTAAATACGTCCTATGAAACGACTTCTCTGCTCTCTTGTTTTGACACCTCTCCTTGCAAGCACAGCTTCGGCGGAATCCAAGCAACCGCAATCACTGGGCGCCCTAGAGTTCGGAGACGATGGTATTCTTTTCGCAGCCGATGCGAAAGGGGCCGCCGTGTTTGCTCTTGAGGTTGGTGGGGGCGAGCAGCAGGGCAAGGCGCTCAAGGTTGAGAAACTGGGCGAAAAAATTGCGGCTTTGCTCGGGACCAAGGCGGATCAGATTAAGGTCAATGACCTTGCGGTTGATCCGAAGAGTGGTGTTGGTTATCTTTCTATCTCAAGGGGGCTTGGTGCCGATGCGACTCCGGTGCTGGTGAGGGCGAACGGAGGCAAGCTGAGTGTTGTCGATTTGGCAAAAACGAAATCGACGAGTGTCTCGTTCACGAATGCGCCCGAGGACAAAGTCACCGGACAGGGGCGCAGAAAGGCGAATAAGCGGATGGAATCGATCACCGATCTAGCCTGGATCGATGGTCAATTGGCCATCGCGGGTCTTTCGAATGAAGAATTTGCCTCGACCATGCGCGTGACCGCTTACCCCTTTACCGGCAGCGTTGGCACGACGAGCCTGGAGATTTATCACGGGGCACATGGAAAGGAAGAAACCCACTCCCCGATCCGGACTTTCATGCCCTTGGACATTGCTGGCGAGCCAAACATTATTGCTTCCTATACCTGCACGCCGCTGGTGTGCATTCCGCTGGCTAAATTGAAGCCAAATCAAAAGGTGAAGGGCCGCACGGTAGCAGAGTTGGGCAATCGCAACCGACCGCTAGACATGTTCGGCTATGAGAAGGGTGGCGAAGGCTTCATCCTGATGGCCAATAGCTCGCGTGGAGTGATGAAGGTTTCGACCAAAGACATCGGGACAATCGATGCGATCACCCAGCGCGTTGCGGGAGTTTCCGGGCTGTCCTTCGAGACAATCGAATCATGGAAGGGCGTGGTGCAGCTCGCCAAGATCGATGACAAGCACGCTGCCATCATTCGTAAAAGTGACGCGGGACAATCTCTGGAGCAGGTGGTCCTGCCATAATGAGCATCCTTGTTCGCATTTGGGCCTTCGTGTGTTTGCTCGGTGTGAGCGCGCTTGCGGAGGTCTCTTTCTCTCTCTCCAAAGACGGGCGTTCATTCGTGGCGGCGGGTGCCTCCGATCCGGAGAAATTGCTCGTCCATGTGGACGGTGACGGAGATCTTCCGGCGATGGCTGGCGAGGTGTCTTTGATTGAACGAGGGCTCCTTTTTAGTCCTCAATTTCCGCTCACGCCGGGCGTCCGTTATCGGGTTTCAGTCGGAGAGGCTCATCGGATTTTTGCGATCCCGGAGTCTGATAAGACCCCGGTGGCCCGTGTCGCGGCGGTGTTTCCAAGTGCGGGAATCTTGCCTGAAAACTTGCTGAAGTTCTACCTACATTTTACCGAGCCGATGGCGCTTGGTGAAGTGTCCCAGAACGTCCACCTTATTGGGCGAGGAGGGAAGGTTGTTGCGCTGCCGTTTTTGGAATTAGCAGAGGAACTTTGGGATCCCGAAGGGCGACGGCTCACTTTGTTTTTTGATCCGGGCCGCGTGAAGCGGGGTTTGAGGCCGCATGAGGAGGAAGGGCGCGCGCTCGTAGCCGGGGAAGACTATGAATTACGCATCAATGCGGCGTGGCGTGATGCCAAAGGACGGTCAATGGCGAGCGGGTTCTCGAAAAAATTCCGCGCTGGCCCGGCTGACTATGCCCAGCCAGAGCCGAAGGGTTGGACGATCGAGCCGCCTGCGCTTGGTTCGCGGGAGGGAGTGCGCTTGAATTTTGGCGAAGCCCTTGACCATGGACTCCTGGAGCGGGTGCTCAAAGTCTACCACGCGAACGGGCAGTCGCTTGCCGGTGAGAGCGCAGTCGGAAAAGGTGAGAAGGAGTGGCATTGGAAGCCTAAAATGGTTTGGGGGGCGGGGAGCTATGAGATTGTTATGGAAGCGATTTTAGAAGATCTGGCTGGCAATAGTGTGGCACGGCTTTTCGAAAAGATTAGTGGGATGACAGAGACCTCGGTTGTGCCCGGGCATCGATTAATCCGCGTCCCGTTCGTGATCAAAGACTAGTAGCGCGCGCTCCATAATTTGAGCCCTCTGTGATGAGAATTCCAGACGCCAGACTTGATGATTTGATCACCTGTTTTCTTAGGTTCTGAGTTGGGTTTCGTCTCCTGCGACAATTCAAGGGCAGCAGTGAGTGCGAGCATGATCATTGTGATCTTCATCTTCCTTAGAAGTTTCCAAGTTAGGGAATATTCCCCAACATCTGCTGGTAATCAAGATAGTGATATCCAATCTAAGGATTTCCAGCTCAACGCGGAAAAAGCCTCTTACGCAATTGGATTTGAATGCATATCTACCTTAAGAGCCCGGCAAGTGGCGTTCTTGTCTCTCCGAATTTTTCCAACGGGACACCCATGCGCTGCAGTAGGGCGAGATGAAGTTGGGACATGGACGTCGAGCGGCGCGGGGCCAGGTAGTGTCCTGTCTTGAGGGTTCCCCCACCGCCACCGGCAAGGAGGATGGGGAGGTTCTTTTCCTCATGGGCGTGGCCGTCGGCGATGCTCGATCCGTAGACGATCATTGAGCTATCGAGAGCACTGTTACCATCGGCGTTTTTGAGCTCCTTCATCCGCCCGAGAAAATACGCAAGTTGCGAGTGATGCCAACGAGTGACGGAATTATACATCTCGCCCTTAGACTTGGTGTTATCCCACTTGGTCTTTCCGTCGTCGTCTTCGGTGCGGCCGCTTGCGTCCTTCCAGTGGGAAAGAGCGTGCCAAGTACCTTTGACGCCGGGAACGAAATCGAAGTAGCGATTGCTCTGTCCGTGATCGAGCATGAAGGTCGAGACACGGGTCGCACCGGACCAGAAGGACAAGGCCATCAACTCAAGCATCTGGCGCACATATTCTTGGTGGTCAGCGGGGATGCCAGCCGCGGGTCGCGTGAGGGTATCCGTGAGTGCCTTATCGGCCGCGATACGCTGCGTCTGTTCCTCCGCGAAATCGAGACGCTTCTCGACTGCGCGCACGGCATCAAAATATTCGTCAATTTTGCGACTGTCCGCCAGACTGGCCCGCCGTTTGAGCGACTTAGATTGCTCGAGCACGAGATCAAGCACACTGCGATCAACGAAGCCCTCGCTCGCGCGGCGGAATAGTTTATCAAACACAGCGCGCGGCATGGTCTCGCGTGCGGCCGGAACATCACGTCGGGTCCAGGACAAACAATTACGCGGCAGACTGCCCGAGAAACTCCCCTCACCCGCAGTGCTCAGCTCCAGAGAAGGCAAGGGCGTCGACTCACTGAGATGACGAGCCACAATCTGATCTACCGAAGGCGCTCCAACGTCGTTTTTACGATGATCATACGAACCACCGGTCAGCCAGGTAGCCGTGCCAGCTCCGTGGCCATTGCCTCGAGGGGTCCACAGATTTTTAGTAATGATGAGGTCCGATTTAAAGTGCTCCAGCGGCGCCATCCAGCGATTGAGTTTCTGCAACTCGCCAGTGGGCCCGACTCTCTCCGGCTCCCATGTCCCATCGGCGGTGCCATTCGGGAAGTAAAGGTAAGCAAGATGTGGCGGCACCCCAGACTTGGTAGGGTTAGCAATCGGGGCACCGAAACTCTCCATGGTGGGAAGTGAGAGACAGGCTCCCATCCCTCTGAGGAAAGCACGACGATTGGGGTTACTCTTCATCAGATTTTCTAGTGGATACGGAAGGAAGGCGCTTCATGGTAAACGGATAGCTCTCAGTGATGGCGAACACCAAATCGCCAAAACGATAGCCGGTCGGTTTGAGTTTCGCCGCGATTTCTTTCACCGTGGCTTCGTCGTAAAACTCGAGTTGTCGACCCAATGCATAGGCGAGCATTTTACGAATCGCCTGCGAGCCAAGGTCATCAATTCGCTCATCGATCAGCGCGAGTTTGAGACCCTCAGGACCGCGGAACTTTGCACCGCTTGGGAGAGTGCCACGATCGTCGACACCGCCACGCCATTGACCAAATTCCGCGTAACTCTCGAGCGCGAAGCCGAGTGGGTCAATCTGCGAATGACATCCGGCGCAGCGGGGCGAATCGCGATGCGCTTCAAGCTTCTTCCGCAAGGTGGTTGCGGCACGGCTCCCTCTTCCCTCAACGTCGATCTCCGGCACATCGGGCGGAGGGGGTGGTGGTGGCGTGCCCAGGAGAGTATCCAAGATCCATTTCCCTCGCACGACCGGGCTGGTGCGATCCGGGAATGAGGTGGTGGCGAGGACACTTGCGTGCCCAAAGACGCCGCCCCGTTGTGTTGTCTCAAGATCGACCTTGCGCATCGCGGTGCCCTCGACACCGCCGATCCGATAGAATTTTGCCAGCTCGGCATTCAGGAAAGTGTAATCGGAATCGATCAGCCGCGAGACCGGAGCATTGTCCCTCACAAGCGAGTGAAAAAAGTGGGCTGTCTCCGCACGCATTGCGGTCATGAGCGTCTCGGTGCACCAGGGATTGTCGATCGGATCTTTGCGAATACGGGGACCGACATCGTCAGTGCTGAGCCACTCCGCAGCGAAGATCTCTCCGAGCGAAAGACTGCGCGGATCGGCGAGCATCCGTTTCACCTGATCTTGGCGTTTCTCGAAATCCGAAAGCTCACCGGCAGCGGCGAGGAGTTCCTCATCTGGAGTCGAGGCCCAGAGGAAATACGAAAGACGGGTGGCTAGATCAAAATCACCGATCGCTTGATCCTTCGCGATGTTCGACGATTGCTCGACGCGCAGGAGAAAATTTGGAGAAACGAGAATCGTCTTGAAGGCATCGGCCAAAGCGTCCGGTTGGGAACGCCTTTTAGCGAGTGAAGCTTCATAGCGCTGCGTGACCTCTTTGATCTCCGCCTCCGTGGGCAATCGCCGGTATGCGCGACGCATGAATCTCGCTATCGTCTCAGAAGCTGCCCCAGGTTTTCCTGCCAAATTTCTCCAGGCGTTCCCGTCTGCCCGCACCTCGTCAATCACCCCCTCTGCTGCGGTGAAATAGCGATCAAGATGCGCGGTCTGAAGAAAGAGAGTATTGGCGCTGTTCGAAAATCCACTGGTCCCGCTGAAATCCATCGGAAAATCATCGGCTGGACGCAGATCGAGCCCAACGAGATCACGAATGGTACGATTGTATTCCTCCCTCGTAAGACGCCGGGCCGGGACATAGCCAGGATTACGCACCTTTGCGTAATCGAAACCCTCGATCTCAGCAGCCAGCCACGCCCGTAATTTTAAACGATCGGTATCAACCGGTTGTAACTTCTTCTTGGGAGGCATGTCGCCCATCTTCACGCGCTCCGCAACGTTTTCCCAAAGAAGCCGATTTCGAACCAATGGTTTTTGCGCCAGCGCCGATTCCAAATCGATATCGCCCTTCGCAGTCGCGCTATCGTGACAGTCAAAACAGTAGGTCTCGAGCATCGGGAGAACTTCTTTTTCAAAATTGAAGGCAATTCCCTGAAGGTCATCCTTCTCCCCGGTTCCGCCATTGGGAGCAGGTGTGTAAACCGGCCCAGAAATCTCCTCAGCTTCCATCTCTTCTTCCTCGTCCTCCTCATCGACGAAACCAAAATCCCTCAAGGTCTCTTCAAATCGCTCACGCAGGGCCACCTCTGGATTCTTGAGGCGCCACTCTAACTCTTCCTCTATTTCGTCGGCCGCCTCAGGAAAAAGTTTCATCTCCATGCGGTCCATTTTGTTTTGCAACTCGATTTGCTTTTTCAGCAAACGAAGCAAAGTATTCTCCCCCTCATCTTCGCCGATCTCCTCTTCCTCAAATCGCCAGGCGAGGATCTCGATCTCTACCTCGACATTCTCCATTCCTACGAGAAGTCCGGCCCATTCCTCGCCATGCTCTTTTTTTTCTTCGTGAAACATTTCACGCAACTCGATACCGCGTTCCTGCGCATTCTCTAACTCATCTCCGCCCTCTTCCTTATGCCGCTCAATCAGTTCGAGCAGGCCGGGAGCCCGACTTTTCAGAAAGAGCATCGTTTCCTCATCAATCGGCTCAGCCTGGACAGATTGACACCAAGAAAGAGCACCGATCACCTCCGATCGGACAATAGCTGCGCTAAAAAGCATCACTATAAAAAAAGTTGAAAAGGAGCCACGGATCATTTTTGACGTTCGTTTATTGATTATCGTTAGTCAGTTTTTCTTTTGCTTCAGTCGTGCTTAAAGAAAGTGATCGTAATTAGTGTCGCAAAAACTCCAGAAGCAACTCTTCCCGAAGGACCTGGGTCGCATTATGTCCATGCTCATTCACCTTGAAGTGAACGACGTCTCCATCGAGGTAGGAAAAGACCTCGATTTTCCCATCAACCTTACTAGCATTCCCAAGCTTCTTTCCTTGGTAACCCATTGTCTTCGCCCACAGGAAAATCGACTCTTCGGCATCCACAAAAGGGAGCTTTCCTCCTTTGGCCGGAATAGCTTTGGAGGGTCCCCCACGATAAGGAACAAGAGGATCGTCGGTTCCAGAGATATTCAGCAATCGCACTCCCGAGAGGGGCTTGGCAATCACCTCGTAATTGTTTTCTTCTCCTCTCGACTTGAAATTTTTCCCGTCGTGCTGAAACCCGTTCAAAGGGCTGACCGCACTGATGTAGTTCTTGATATTCGGGAGACTAGTCTCAATCGCGATTTGATTCACCAGCGCCGCTCCATTCGAGATGCCCATGATGGAGAATCCATTTTTCTTCACGTCATCACGCTTCGAAAGCTCACGAATAATGGACTCAATAAAGTCCCGATCATCCGCCTTGGACCGCTCCGAAACGATGTTCCAGCTCTCCTTATAACCTTCGGGAAAAACGGTAATGAACCGGCGGGCAAGATTGCGATAGCGATTGAGAACCATTTTTTGCAGACCCTTTGCATTGCCACCATTCCCATGAAGAAAAATAATTACGGGAAGAGCCTCTTCGTCTTCGCGCTCAGGAACATTCACCCAGTAGGGCCGAGCGTAGTTTTTTTCCTGCAACCAAGTCTGCTTAATCACAAAACGATCGCTCCCGTCATTTCCCCGAACTCGCTCCTCCTCAGGGTTTTCGCCTTCATCCTCTCTGTCTCTTCCCCCCGGTAAGATCTCTTCTAATTCCGCCTCAATAATCGCACCTCGTCTTTCCTCCAATTCAGCGAGCTCCTCTTCGATCTCCCTGACTTCCTCCTTCAGTTTATCCAATTCCTGCTGCCCTTCCTCCATCTCGCGATCAACTTGTTTGCCAACGATCTCTGCAATTTGATTGCGGAGTTCTCGTTTCTCATCCTCATCATCCGCTTCGTGCCACTCTTCCAAAAGAGCCTGCAAGCGAATCCGGCTTCTTTCAAAATCTAGAAAACGTTCAGCAGCCTTCTCTCCCTTCTCTTGTCTGATTTCGAGAAACTCCGCGAGAAGGTCTCGCGCTTCCTCAAGGACCTCCTCATACCCCTCATCGCCATCTTCTTCACGAACGCGCTCAAGAAATCGCAGGGATTCAGGCATTTCATCGTTCAGAAACCCCAGGACATCTTCGGTTCCAGGACGTCCCTCTTCATCAGCGAGAACCAATTGATGAAAGCCAAGAAAAATAACGGCAGATGAAAGGAGGAGGAAGTTACTATGGATTTTCATAATCATCATTGGGGGAATTTTTCTAATCGAATTCTAAGTTTACGAGCCCTCTCTCGGGCGATCAATATTTTCGGTAAACGGGCAGTATGCCGTTCACGTACAAAAAGCCTTTGCGAGAGCCTTGGCCTTTCCATCGCTCTGGGTAGAACAAGGCCCTCCTCTTGGGTTCCTTCCCGCACCACTGTCTCCTTTCGTTCCTCATTCGAGGGCCACATCCTATTGGCTGCCGCAAGAATCACGATCACGACCGCAGCCACAGAAACCCACGGCCCGATGCCACGCCAACCACTCCGTTCGGCCAACATCTCGCAAACAGCGTGCTTGGCAAATGAACCCGAAGAAGGCATTGATGGAGACGAAGCTAGGCGCTCACGCAGAACATCGAATTGACCAAGCTCGTCAAAATAAACTCGAGCTTCGGGGTCGCTTTTCAACAGAACCTGAACCCTTGCCTCTTGCGCAGCGTCGGCCTCTCCACTCCAATAAAGAAGAATCTCGTCTCGCGTCTTTTGGTTCATCATTTCACCTACCTAATTCGGTATTAAGCAGCGACTTCAGCCGCTTTTTTGCAGCGTGCATCCTCGCCAATACGGTCCCAATCGGGGCCCCAACAATCTCTGCGATTTCCTTAAACGGAAGCTCTCCCTGAGTTCGCATCGCTACCACTTCTCTTTCTTTCTCCGGCAGCTGGGAGATCGCCTGATCAAGAGCCTGCAGGCGCTCCCTCTGCTCCA
>OJFK01000231.1_pt1 | contig 14708 bp, 12 predicted proteins | sample 1594101 | NCBI WGS metagenome assembly OJFK01 (sample SAMN05416723, study PRJEB24817) | seawater metagenome | isolation source: Sea water | place: Canada:Atlantic | collected 2013-07
TACGAGATTTCTGCCTGTCTCGTGGGCTCGGAGATGTGTATAAGAGACAGGGATCGGAGCGATGCTTTGTAAGTTGTTCGCGGATCGTGCTCGCACCACGCACATCTGGTTCGATCGCCGGGATGTTAGCCGGCGGTGGATCAGGCGGGGTTCCAAAAAGACGATCCAACACAAAGGCCCCGCGCGGCACTGGCGAAGTGGTGGTACCATTGGCGGTGATCTTCAATATCGAGGCCTGAGTGAGAAATCCGCCACGCCGTGGAGAGTTGGCCGGCAATGCGACTCGGCGAATTTTCGGTCCCTTCACATTCTCGATACCATAGTGGACTGCGAGCTTTTCGTTCAGCATCGCAAAGTCCGACTTTACCAAGTGCGTCGCATCCAGATTCGCGTCGATGAGTTCACGAAAATAGGCGCGAGTCTCGGCGACCATCGAATCCTGCAAGTATGCACTAAACTCAGGGTAGAGTTTTTTGTCGGGGTCGTTGGCCGCAATCGCACGAAGCTTCAACCACTGGCCAAGGAAATCTTCAACGAATCGATCTAACTTCGGATCGGCCAGCAGGCGCGCGACCTCGGTACCGAGTGAATCTTTGAGCTTCCCCGAAGCAGCGAGTTCGAGCAATTGCGCATCTGGCTTCGAATTCCAAAGAAAATACGAGAGCCGACTGGCGAGAGCTTCGTCATCGAGTTCCCCAAGTGGCTCGACATGATACAGAAAATCCGGCGAGCACAAGGCAGCACGGTAGGCCCATCGCATCGCCGTTTCAAAGCAATCGCCTGCATCCAGTCGAACTTTCACTTTTGCGACGTAAGCATCGCGCACCTCCTCCTCGACCGGCCGACGAAAAGCTTTGGGAAGGAAATCACCAAGCAGACGGTCCGCATCCTGCAGCGGTTCATCGCTATGCACCGTCCACAAGCCCTGGCTCGGATTCGGGCGGTTTTGGCCGGCCCCAATCTGCCGCACTACCTTCCGGCGAGGCGGCTTCGAAAGCTCCTTCCCCTCGACCAGCTGTAACTCGCCGAAGAGAAGCCGATGTGCACGCGGTGGCCAAACTTCGTGAATTGGGCCTTCGACATCGAGCCAGTCGACTGCAATCCCCGGCCCGGTGAAGGCCATGGCACGCCCCTTTCGACTATAGTTCGCCACCGGAGCCAGCGACGCAGCGTTGAATCCGAAAATTTCATTGTGATTGAGCCAGACCGTCAATCCGTGCTCCGTCGGCAGCAGAGAAGGCGCATCGAAATAGTCGACCACGTAGCTCGGATGCTGCCCGCCGCGACCGTCGCCCGTCAACTGCACAACCGACAATCGTGCCGCCTCCGTGCCTCGCGCTGGCAGAACCATGCCCTTGTCCCAAGCAAAACTCCATACCGACCAGCGCACCCTGTAGAGCCCGGGATCAGTTGTCACATGGGCCGCAAAATACGGGCTGAACGATTCGTCTTCGTGGCGGAAGAGTCCCACCGTGCTACCTCGTTCGAAGGAGCCCATCGCCTCGTGCGCACCTTCGTCGATGTGGCGGTGTTCTCCCGCTGGCGGGAATTCCGGGTCTGGTTTCATATCACGCAGAAGCACGCCATCGCCGTTGCCAAGAATGTGGGCAACGAACCCGCCGCGTTGTGCCAGCGAGAGACGCTGTTTTCGCACGGTCGGAGGTTTCGGCTGAGTGGCGATCGCGAGATCGAGCGTGTGGTCGGCTGCCTCGATATACTTCGCCATGTTGACATGTGAAATATCCAGCGCCTCCGCGTTTTTGTCGAAACCATGCGCGGAGCCATCCGGAGGGAGTTCACCTGCAAGGGCGATTCCCGGCATCTCGAACAGATCGCGGATTGTGTTTTCATACTCTGGCCGGGTCAATCGCCGGAGTCGTGTCAGTCCGCTCTCCCGCTGCTTGCTCTCTGAAGCAATCAACGAGGCGCTCAACCATTTCAGCAGTGCTGCCGATTCCTTCGCCGGCGGTCGCTTTTTCTTTTTCGGCGGCATCTCGCCCGCGTCAATCTTGTCATACACCTTCACCCAGAGTGCAAACCCTTCCGCGTTGGTGAAGCCCCTCTCCATTACCGTGAGGTCGAGCCCACCTTTCTTTTCGGTCGAATCGTGGCAGTCAACACAGTGACTTTCGATATAGCGACCAATGAGGTCATCGGTCGCGAAACCAGCAGCCATGACCATGCCGTGAAATAGGGTCACTAGAAAAGATACGCGCATATCAAAGTAAACGCTGATGCAGCTTGCTTTCTACACATTATTCTATTCGAATTCCATCTTCAGACGCCCTTTCCTCCTAATGCTTCACCGGAGTTGGCAAATACGAATACCAGGGAAACGAGCTTGGCACGCGAATCCCAATCACTGAATGATCGGTTCGCTCATTTTGCAAACTTCTGCCGCGCCCAGTTCTTAAACACGCCTTGCGCTTCCCCGCCCCCGCCAGGATAGCCGCCGTGTTGCACCATCCAGATCAGCACGAGTCCTTCATCTGGTCGGATCTCCATATTGGTCGCGTGCGCCCCACCGTGCCCGAACCAGTCGCCTCCGACCGAGAGCCCGAGTCCATAGCTTTGCTTGAGTGACTCAGGCGTCTGACGCTTGGTGAGCTCTTTGAACGCGGCTTCGCTCAAGTAGCGCTTTCCGGCGAACTCTCCACCACGGAGCAGCATCTGGCAGAACTTTGTGGTGTCCCCTGCAGTTGAAAAGAGCCCGCCAGCTGGCATCGGGAAACGACGGTGACGATCCGTGAGCGGCATCGTAAGTTGACCCAGACCGAACTCTTCCAAATTGGTTTTCGCCGCGTCCGGTCGATACGATTTCGCAAGGCGCGCAAGCTGTTCCTCGCTTGGCCAAAAAGTGGTATCCTTCATCCCAAGCGGGTCAAAAAAGCGTTCTTGCATGAAGTCCTCGTATTTCTTTCCGCTAACGACCTCGATGATCCTCGCAGCGATGTTGATGCCAGCATTGGAGTATTGGTAGTGGGTGCCGGGTTCGGTTTGCAGCGGCGTCATGGCATAGCTGCGCACGGCTTTGTCCAGCGGTAATCCATCGAGCGTGGGCTCTTCGATCGCAGATTTGAACGGCAGACCGCTGGTGTGACTGAGCACCTCGCGAATCGTGACTGGATGCCCTGGTTTTTTCAGCAAAACATGCTCGCCATCTCTTTCGGCAACGACCATCTGCCCACAAAATTCGTGCAGGTGTTTTTCGACCGGGTCATCGAGTTGCACTTTGCCCTCATCGACCAACATCATCACGGCAGCTGCTGTCATCCCCTTCGTTTGCGAGGCGATCCAGAACATCGCATCAGTGTTCAGTTTCCGACCGGCCGCGATATCCGCAAACCCTACCGCATCGACGGCGAGCACACCGTCCTTATCGGCCACAAGTGCGACGGCTCCGGCGAGTTCATGCTTGTCCACAAATGGTTGAAGAGTATCGACGGAAGATGGCAACGGTTTCGCTGAAATTGGCAAAGACGTCAGCAGGGCCATGAGGAGAAAGGAATTTTTCATCGGTTCTATTTATTGAATTGAATATCCACTGAGGAAACCGGTCCGATCACTCCGAAGGCGTTAACGGTTCGCACCTCCAAATGGTTCTCTCCATCCTTCAGCTTCCACTCGAAGCGATCACCTGTCGGTTTCCAATCGCCGCCGTCGCTACGAGATTCAAATCGTTTGAAGTTTGGTGTCATCGTCTTCGAGGAAACGATGAGTTTGCCTCCTTCGTTTGTCAGGCTCAATGTCGATTGCCCAATTGGAAAATACGGGTCGCTTGCCGGATTGGCCGGCAGATCGCGGGTATGCCATTTGGTGCCTTCGCAAACCTTGTCATGGACGATGAACATCTTCCCGTAATCGTAACCGGAATCCATAATGTCGGTATTCGGGATGTAACCAATGAAACCATATTTATCGATTTCGTCCGGTTCAATCGTCAGATCACCGAAGCCCTGAAACGTCGCCAGATGAACCGGAAGATCGCCCTTGCGATAACGTTTCCGATCCTTGCCAACGACAATCACGAGCTCTTTCCCTTCGTTGTAAAACCACTCTTGTCTGATCTCCCAGGCATTCAGCGGAATTCCATCTTTCTCGAGATACATGTTGCTGGTCGGGTCGAGCATGATCCACTTGCGAAACTGATTGGACCAAATTTCCGTCGTGGTGTGTTCGGTCGAACCACCCTTCTGATTGACGCCTTGGTGTCGGCGTAGCGCAAGGGCACGATCCACCCAACCGAGGCTCGCCGCGGAGGAAATCATCACCTGGGCATACTGAGTGCAGAAGAAACTATGCCCCTCATCGAGCGCCGCAAGAACCTCCAAGGCTCCCCGGGAATCCTTCGATGGCCGACCAAACTTCTTAAATCGGTGGTGCACCCAATCCATCAGCAGGATCTGTTTCTCGAACTCGTCCTTTCCCGAAGCAATTACCTTGTCGAGCCCGTAGCGCTGGCGAAGTATTCTGAGCTTTGTGTTTTCTGAGGTATCGAATTTGAACCGCTTCGAGTAATCGCTCTCGATGAAGGGTAAGCTGACGAACTTTTCAACTTTCGCGCTGCGACCAGCCAGATCAACACTCCAAGATTCCTCGCACCCGGAGACACTTGAGGCCATCAGAGCCCCTATTCCCACAATTGTGATTAGACCTTTCATGCCCACTAGACTACGACGTTTGCAAGCGGTCGACGAGAACAACTCCTTTCTCCCCTTTCCGAAGACAGATTTGGGATCTCTCTGCCAAGTATGCAACAAATTACAAGTAACCGCACTCCCTTACTCCCCACACGGCCGACGCGTCCCTGTCTCAAGATAGAGAAGTGCCTTTTGGGAACTGGCTCCGGTGAGAAAGTGGTCCAGATTTCCATCAATCTCACTCCGGTGCGCTTCATGCCAGGAAACAATCGCTTCGCTGACACTCTTGAGAGCTTCAAGATGGGCCCCGGGATCCCGGTCCCGGAATTCATGATCGGCAATCACCGCAATCCGGGTTTCGAGGAGCTTGGCTAAATCAGGGAAGTTTATGAGAAAATACAATTAAGTTTTCCGTTAAAAACAATCTTCCGACAACTGAATTCGAAAAGGATTTTCGGCTACTTGAGGGAGTTGGAGTAGATTTGGAAACGTGGCAATAGCATTGAGCGACATCGACAGTCCGGCAAGCCAGCTCAATTCTTCCTCATAGTCGGCCGAATTTTCAAAGGTGTCTGGAACACCGCCCTCTTCGACCACCAAAGCGGTTCCCGCCTCCACCACCAAATCGTCGGCTTTCGCATCTCCACCTCCGCCTTCACACCAGATGGCAAACGCCTCTACCTCGCTGGCGGAGCCAACCAAGGCACCAACGAAGAAAAAATGAGACCGCATCGTGATAAATTGTGTCTCCACCTCAACGTAACCAAAAGCTCCAGCTTTGGGAATCCCACCACCCCGTCCTCCCTCATCCGGGTCGTCCAACGGCGGCTTTCCTGCCCTTTCCGTCTAAAGAAGTGATCCATTCCACAATGCCGATGACCATAATCCGATCTTGTTTCCTCCTCCTTGTATCCTTCACCGTGACCACCGTGGTTTCGGCCAAGGAACCGTTTGAGGCCTTTCTCGAGACGCATTGTGCCAGCTGCCACGGCCCGGACAAAAAGAAGGGGGATCTTCGCTTCGATCAGCTCTCGCGCAATTTCCGAATGGGCGAAGACAGCCATCTTTGGGCGGAGGTGGTCGAAAAGGTCAACAGCGGCGAGATGCCTCCGGAAGACGAGCAGCAACCGAAGCAGGACGAAATCGCGACCTTCATCGCTGAACTCGACGCGAGGCTCAAAGAGGGCAAGGCGGCGCGGATGGCAGCGCGTCCTGCGGTGGCACATTATCGCCTGAGTCGGCAGGAGTATCAGAACACCGTCTATGACCTGCTCGGAGTGCGCTACGATCCGACGAAACCAGGCGAGTTGAATGAAGACACCCTGTGGCACGGGTTTGAGCGTATCGGCTCGCAGCTCTCGCTTTCCCCCTCGCATGTCGATCGCTACTACCGCGCCGCGGAACTCGTGCTGGACCGCGCTTTTCCTGCGGCTTCCAGCGAGGCTCGCAAAGTCCGTAAGACGGCGGCGGAGCTGCGCTACGACGGCGGCAAAAAACAACAGAAGGTGCTGGACCGGTTCGGCATCAAGCGCCCGCTTCGATACCTCCTTTTCCCCGGCCGAGTCCAGTCTGCGCTCCAGTCTCACTGGCTTGGCCAAACAGGTCCGGAACACAGCGGGCTTTACAAACTCCGCCTCCAGGCCAGTGGAATCCGCCCTCCCGGTGGTCAGCCCGCCCACCTCAGCATCGGCAAGAAAACGAGTGAGGAGAACGTGGAGGGCCTCATCGAATTCGACATCACGGCCCCGGAGGACAGTCCGCAAGTTTATGAGTTCGAGATCTTCCTCGAGATGCCCACGAGCCTGGACTTCGCCGTGGTGGCCACCGATGTGGTAGACCGAAGGGCCGGCGCCGCCTTCCGCAATGCACTTACCAGCCGGGGCGGGCATATTTTCACCCACAGCAGCGAAACTCTGCTGCTGAATCCGAACTCCCCACAGATGTTCGATGAAAAAGGAAACGGTATCTTTTCAACGGTGATCCTCGATTGGATCGAATGGGAGGGCCCGCTGGTCTCGGAGGCGGAGAAGACCCGGCGAAAAGGCGTGCTGCCGTCGGATAACGCCGCACTCGATGTCGTCGCGGAGCATCTGCAACGCTTCGCCGAACGCGCTTGGCGGCGGCCGGTGGAGAGGGAGGAACTGGAGAACTACCTGAAATCCTACCGCTCCGATCTCGAAGCGGGTGAAGAGACGGCCGATGCCTATCGCGGGACGCTTCTACGAGTGCTGACGTCCAGAAACTTCATCTACCTTGTCGAAGGCGACCCCGTCGCTCGCGACCGTCTCACGAATTCGGAACTCGCTTCGCGGCTCTCGTATTTTCTCTGGAGTTCGATGCCGGATGAAGGCCTCTTCGCCGCAGCCAAAGGTGGAGCCCTGAACGGCGATGGACTGCGGAAGGAAGTGGACCGAATGTTGGCGGACGAGAGGATCAACCGCTTCATCGACGACTTCTCGCGGCAGTGGCTGCAATTGCACCGGGTCGGTATGTTCCCGCCGGACAAAAAGCTCTACCCGACCTACGACGACTGGCTCGAGACGAGTATGCGGGCCGAGCCGGTGGAATTTTTCCGAGAGATGCTCGCGAAGAACCTGCCAATCGATCAATTCCTCGATTCAGACTGGACCGTAGTCAACGCCCGCCTCTGTGATTTCTACGGATTGCCGGAGCCGAAGATCGGCGACTTCCAGCGCGTCTCGCTCCAACCCGGGGATCGACGCGGCGGCCTGCTAACAATGGGCGCGGTGCTTGGACTGACCTCGGACGGCACACGTCATCGCCCGGTCCACCGCGGCGTCTGGCTCAGCGAAGTGATTCTCAACAAGACCCCGCCGCCGCCGCCAGCGAACGTGGATCCCATCGAGCCCGTTCCGCCTGAAGGTGACAAGGTGACCGTCCGCCAGAGACTGGAGGCGCACGCCACCGACGCGAACTGTGCGTCCTGCCATGCGAATATCGATCCTCTCGGCTTTGCCTGGGAAAACTACGATGCGATTGGCCAGTGGCGCACCCGCGAGCATGTCCCAACCGGCAAGGGGCAGGATCCCTTGATCAATCCTGCCAGCGTGATGCCCGACGACCGTTCCTTCAGGAACGCCAACGAGTTCAAGCAATTGCTACTCGAGGACCGCGACAAGGTCGCGCGGGCCTTCATCGAACACCTTTCCACCTACGCCCTCCGTCGCGTGCTCACTTTTGACGACCAGGACGACCTCTCCGCCATCCAGACCGAGGCTAAAAAGAGCGACTACCGGATCAAGGACATCATCCGCGCCGTGGCCCTATCCGACCTGATCAAAAAACGCTGATCAACAACCAGGAACAAAGAACATTTATGAACTACCTCTCTCAATCCTGGCGGATCGACCGCCGCCACGCCCTCCGCGCGATGGGCACCTGCATCGCCCTGCCGATGCTGGAATGCATGATCCCGCTCCGCGCGGCCGAGAAAGCGACCGAATCACCCCGTCGCAGCGCCTTCATCTACCTCGCCAACGGCGTCCACTCGCTGAACTATCAGATCACCAAGCCGGGGAAGGATTACCAGTTCTCCCGCTCGCTCAAGCCTCTGGAGAAGCACCGCGATGTCATCACGCCCATCAGCGGACTGCACCACCCCGGAGCCCTGGGTCACCATCACAATTGCATCGACGTCTTCCTGACCGGCGGGAAGCTCGGCCCCTCGGATCGCAACACCATTTCCGTGGACCAGAAGATGGCGGAAGTCACCGCGCAACACACCCGCTACCCCTCGATGGAGATCGCCCTCACGCAGGGTTCCCTCGCCTGGACCACAGATGGCGTGCAATTGCCTGCGCTGCGTCGTTGCAGCGAAATCTTCGCGTCCATGTTCGAGGAACCGAAGGGCGGCATCGAGGCCCGTCGAAAGGCTCTGCGCCGCAAGGCCAGCGTGCTCGATGACAACCTCGCTGAAGTGCGCCAGCTGGAAAAAAAGATCGGCGCGGAAGACAAAGGCCGCCTCGACCAATACCTCACCTCTGTGCGTGAGGCGGAGATCCGCACCCGGCGGGCCGATACGTGGCTCGATACGCCGCTTCCTGATATTTCCGGCACCGATCGCAAACGCACCAACCGTGACATTCCCAAGACTCAGGCGGGCGACTATTTCCGCACCGTCTATGATCTTATGGTGCTCGCCTTTCAGACGGACCTTACCCGCGTGGCCACCTTCAGCCTGGGCGGAGAGGGGGACGCCTTCTCCATCCCTGAGATTGGCATCACCGAGTCGCGCCACCAGCTCAGCCACCACGGGGGCGATGCCAGCTACATAGAGAAGCTCACCAGCTACGACACCTTTGCCATCGAGCAGTTCGGCTACTTTCTCACCCGGCTCGCGGAGACCAAGGACTTGACAGGGAAGCCGCTCTTGGGTTCGACAATGGCGCTCTTCGGCAGCGGCATGTGCTACGGCCACAGCCACGGCAACGCCAACCTTCCACTCGTGCTCGCCGGTGGTTCAGACCTCGGCCTGAAGCACGGTAAACATCTCGACCTCAACAAGTCGGCCGCCGGCTTCCAGGGCTACGCGCTCGACCCGAACGGAGCGCTCACTTCCGCGCATTACCAGATCTGCGGACGCCCCGTGAATACGGACGCCCACATGAGCAACCTGCTCCTCCTCATGGCCCAGCGCATGGGCGTGGAAGCTGACAAGTTTGGCGACAGCAATAGGGTGATGGCTCTGTGATTCACGGCGAATTTTTCCGCTAATCTTAATCTCTGCGGCAGGTCGGGGAAGGGGATTAAGAGTAAGATTAAGATTAGGAGTAAGAGTAAGAAATTTGATATGAGGCGGTTTGACCACGAAAAGCTGAACGTTTACCAGGAATCCATTGTTTTTGTGGGGTGGGCGGCTGACTTGTTAGAGTCAATCCCGAAGTCGATGGCGGTATACAATCAGCTGGATCGAGCTTCGACATCGGTTCCTTTGAACATTGCCGAAGGTAACGGTAAATTTACTCCAAAGGACCGATGCAAGTTTTTCGATATAGCCCGCGGTTCCGCGCTCGAATGCGCGGCTTGCCTGGATGTCCTCGTCGCGAAAGGAAAGATAAGTTCTGAAATCGCAGCAAACGGCAAAGCTTCTCTCGTCGAGGTCGTCTCAATGTTAGTCGGCTTAATCCGCGCCAATTCCCCCGACCGCAATGCATAGCCATTTTCATAATCTTAATCATACTCTTACTCCTAATCTCAGGTCGCTCGGCGTTGGCGTTGCACTACTCCTGGTTCTCGGTTCGTGCGCCGCAATCGCCGAAGAGAAACCTTTCCGCCCCGAGGCGGGGAAGTTCCCCCCTTTGGAAAAGGCGCACTCCTATCGCGGCGAACTGGTCTTCGTGGATCATGCCAACCGCCGCGGCAGCATCCGCGTGCAGGGGGATGGAAAATTTTACCGAAACGACCCGCAGCCCTTCGCCATGCTCCCCTACGGTGTCATCCGGTATCAGGGCGCTCCGGCGGATCTCCGGGATATTCCCCTCGGCACGGTGCTGCACCTCCGCGGCTTTCTCCCGCCGGACCCGACGACTTCGGTAGTGCCGGTGTTACCGGTAGACAACAAGGCGAAAGACGCGGGGCATTATCGTGGCACCGGCACCGCACCCGCCGAGAACCACGTAATCCTCCTAGCGGACGAGCCCAGCCACTGCCTTCGCGAGGGATTGGTCTGGAAGCTTAAGGAAGTGGAACTTAAGAACAACGAAGGGAAGATCATCGCCAGCCGCGAGCCGAAGGAAGGCGGAGACGGCGAGGCTAGCGAGGAAACGATGACCTTCGACGCCGCCACTCGCATCTGGCGCGGGCGCGAGCGTATTCGAGTCGTGGACCTGGTCGCCGAAGAGGCGTGGCCTGCGAGTGGCAAGAAACACCTCGGTGGGCAGGCCGTCCTGCTTGGAATCACCTGGAAACCCTCACCTGGCGATGGGCTAAATGGCGCTTTCACGCGCTTCCACATCTCGGACATCTGGCTGGACGACGCCGCCATTCAAAACGCCGCCGAGTTTCAGACCGAGGCGCACAAAACCTTCATCCGCAGCCGCTGGATGCCGGCCTGGGTCGATACCGTCGAGTATGGCAAGTTCGGCCGCGCCACCGTAACCGCGACGCTTTTCGGCGGCATGGATTCTTCTCTCTACGACGACTTCCGGAAAGGCGGAGAGGCACAAATCAATGGAGCCGAGAATACCTTGAAGCACACCGCCGGCCACTACGGGCCTTCCCACGTCGCGTCCACTGGCAAAATCCTTGGCGTCACCCAGGCAAGCGGAGAAATACCCCTGGGCAGCAGCGGCATTCAAATCCAATTTGAGACCGACCTGGTCATCGAGGGCATTCGCTCTGGAAGAGTCGTCCGTGTCCGCCCGGAAAGCTGGCCCAAGATGCAAATACCCCGCGAGGAATACCTATTCCAAAACAGCCCCGAGGACCGATTCCCGACTCCTGCCATCTTTCCGAAGTACTGACATCGAACCATGAGACAACTCAAATCTATCTGCTGGGTCGCCGCGCTCTACCTCGGCATTTCCCTCGCGAGCTCCGCCAACGCCGAAAGTGAAGTCGGTGGCGAACCTTTTCGACCCGAGACAGGAAAATTCCCTCCTCTGGAAAGGGCGCACTCCTATCGTGGCGAGCTTGTCTTCGTGGATCATGCCAACCGCCGAGGCAGCATCCGTGTGCAGGGGGATGGAAAGTTTTTCCGAAATGATCCGCACCCCTTCGCCATGCTGCCCTACGGCATCGTTCGTTATCACGGCGCACCGGCGGATCTCCGGGATATTCCCCTCGGAACCGTACTGCACGTCCACGCCTTTCTCCCACCGGACCCGAAAAATTCTGCCGTGCCCGTTTTGCCAGTGAAGAGTAAGGAAATTGATGCGGACCACAATCGAGGCGCAGGAATCTTCCCCGCCGAGAACCACGTGCTCCTCCTGGAAGACGAGCCCAGCCACTGCCTTCGCGAGGGGGAAATTTGGAAACTGAAGCAATTGGAACTGAAGGACAATCAGGGCATGATCATCGCCAGCCGCGAACCGAAGGAAGGCGAAGACGGCGAGGCTAGCGAGGAAACGATGACCTTCGACGGCGCCACTCGAATCTGGCGCGGTCGCGAGCGTCTCGGAGTGGGTGACCTCATCGACGAAGGCATCTGGCCCGCCAGCGGAAAGAAATCCCTCGATAGTCAGCCCGTCCTGCTCGGAATCACCTGGAAGCCCACGCCCGACGGCGTGTTCACCCGCTTCCACATTTCGGACATCTGGCTGGACGACATCGCGATGCAGCGCGCCACTCAAAATCAAACCGAGACGCACAAGGCCTTCATCCGCAGCCGCTGGATGCCAGCGTGGGTCGATACCGTCGAGTATGGCAAGTTCGGCCACGCCACCGTGACCGCGACTCTCTTCGGCGGCATGGACGATTCCCTCTACGCCGACTTCAAGAAGGATATTCCCGCCCTCATGAATGCGGTCGCAAACACCTTGAAGCATACCCACGGAGCCTATGGACCCGCGCACATGGCATGCAGAGGCCCCATCCTCCAGGTCACCATGACTCAAAGCGAGGTCCCTCTGGGGAGCAGCGGCATCCAGATTCAGTTCAAGACCGACCTGATCATTGAAGGCATCCGCCCTGGACGGATCGTCCGCGTCCGCCCCGACAACTGGCCCCAGGTCCAGGTGCCCCGTGAGGAATATGTCGGAGACAACATCGAAGCCCGCTTCCCCACCCCGGCCATCTTTCCGAAGTACTGATGCCTTCTCTGTTCAGTGTTTCTGAGTCTTTGTTCCTCGAAGGCGACTGGAACGCCGCCGTCTGCGTCCTCTTCTCAAATTAGAGTCCGTGGGTTCACTTCCATGAAAACCCAAAGACCGCAGACTCGTTGCTAGCGTTTTTGCGCTCAAAGATCTCACTGATACGACTCTCGAGTTCCTTCTTCCAAGCGCTGACTTGCGTCGGGGCAATGTCGTTATCTTTGGCGATTTGTTGAATCGTCTTCTGGTTCGCCATCGCATCCCTGGCGACGCGGGCTTTGAATTCAGCACTCAGGTGCCTTCTTTTTCGTTGACTCATTTGGTTTTATTTCAGGGTTGTCGCCCCCTAAAAGACCAGCTCCTGACAAATAAACTCTTCCACGACATACCCTTCGAACTGATACAAAGCTTGAAAATTTCGGACTTTCAACACCCGTTCCAAGCCTCTCGACGAAGGGGATGTCACCTAAATTCCGCAAAGTTTATCATGCCTACCTCGCGGAGAGCCTTTTAATTTATCCTACTCTTCAACAGCTCTGAAAAAATACTGAGATCCGATTGGGGAAAATGTATATGGGGATTCGATCCTTGGATATCTATACCGCCATTCAACAAGATCATCACTCTGACTTAAAACACCTGTAAAATATATAGTGATACTCCCATTTTTATTTTTTTGGAGATACAGATCAGGATATCCAAGCTCCACAGGTGGAAGTGGCGGGAGGGGCCTATCCCCTACTGACATTAGAAAATCATCAATTGCTATCTCTACACCTACTGCACTGGTCTCTAAAGTAACTACATCATTGAATGACTCAGGAAAGTAAAAAACTTGAAAGTCTGTAGCGCTATTACCGCTATTAACACCATCTGTGACAAACATCACTTGCGCAGTTGATTCATCGGAAAATTTTGCAGTAAATACAACATCCATAGGCTCATTGGAATGCGCATAAAGCTCGGACAACCGAACAGAAATAGGACTAAATACCCCACTATCTATAGCTGAAACCTTAAAGATAAATCCTTCTGGCAGCCCAATATAATCGCTCCCACTATTCGCATATTTGGGAAACCTATGGCCCACAACACCCATTTTAGCTGGGTATGTGTTTACATAATCATCTTCAGAAGAAATTCTGAATCCAGATTCCTCATAATGACTTAGCCCAATAAATGTATTTTCCTCACCGCTTGAGGATGTGGCCTTATCACCTTGATATGCTAGACCGTCATCAAATTCAATTTTGAAAGTATCGGCAATACACGAAAAAGAAGTTAGTAAAAATATTATAATCTTCATTATTTATCGAACAGTTTTATTATCCGGGGGGTCTGCCTTTCACCTTGTTACTCGGGGGTTCCGGGTAACTCCGATGGAAAGGTGACCGATGGAAAGGTGACTGTTGTTGACAGTTTTTCATTCCCGACAATTCCGAATTTTAGCAAGTCGATGATGGTAATCCAAGTCCTTCTTTTCAGCGAGTCGGGGATCCTGCGTTGACCGGAGATACTCCTAGGTCTCGCAGAGGATCGGCATTGGCACCAAGACTCAGTCAACTCCGCGAAACGCAGGACAAGGTGATGCCACCAAATGCCGGAAGTCGACCAGGAGGCAAGCAAAGACCAGCTCAATTCATCAACAAGCTTCTGGCTCCGTTTCCTGGGGCCACTTTATCTTGTCCCATGGGTGGGAGGCATAGACGAAGAAAAGGTCCTAGGTCTAAGTTCTTCCGATCGCTCCCATCATTATTCTTTGGCCAGGGTAGGAGTCTGAAATCCACTCCGACCTGTGAAAGGTTCTCTTCAATCTCCTCACGAGAGCAAAGGGTTGCCGCTCGGATTTTCGCATCGCCCGTTTGCCAGGTTTCATAAGCCTTATCAATACAGTCCTCAGGTTTAAGGTTTCCGATAGCTCCTCCAAGAGTTGCCATTAACGCTAAGATATCGGGCGATGGAGTATTCTTCTTTAACCGGGCCTCAATCTGATCCGTGAACCAGCCCAGTTGGATAAAGAAATCTTGTTCTGCAAAGGTGCTCGCATCGCCTAGCAAAGCCTTATCCTCTGCTTCCACAGCACTCCTAAATAGGGCTGCGATATCCTTCGCCTTTGCATTCATTTCTGTATTCTCCGCCATTCACAGAGCCATACATCCAACAATGTAGATGTCATCACGAAAGCTCATGAAACCTCTTCAAACCTTACCTTAAGGTGTATCACTTTGTGTATCACTCACCCTATTTGGGACTGTCTCTTATACACATCTGACGCTGCCGACGATCTACTCTGTGTAGA
>OJFK01000233.1_pt1 | contig 14688 bp, 10 predicted proteins | sample 1594101 | NCBI WGS metagenome assembly OJFK01 (sample SAMN05416723, study PRJEB24817) | seawater metagenome | isolation source: Sea water | place: Canada:Atlantic | collected 2013-07
ATCTACACAGAGTAGATCGTCGGCAGCGTCAGATGTGTATAAGAGACAGGCAATGTAGTGGTTCGCTTGTCACTGCTGGGCGCCACGGAAATCGGTGAGGCCCAGGCCATCGTTACCTGCGGTAAGTTCTCGGTCACCGCGTGCTTGGTTGCTAGTCCCGGTGTTCGCAGGTCGACAAAATAGGGGTAGTCTAGTATTTGTATGTCACGAAATTCGTGGTCGCCGGACTGTCGTGTAACGGGGGCATGAAAGCTGGCATTTTGTTCATCGAGGACTAGAGTCTTTTGAATGTTTATCCCATTGTGCTGCAGCCATCGCTGTAGGCCACTGTCCCAGTCCTGCAGACGCAGTTGGCCGCCGCTGAATTCGGCGGTAAAGGGTGAGGTCACCAGAATGACAGTCCCCCCCCGCATCAGAAACTGATCAATAGCAAAGATTGATTGGTCGTCCAGCTTATGCGGTGCAACTACCGCCAGAATATCCGCCTCCGGTGATACACCGCCATCCGACAGGTCTTCTAGCCTGATGCTGTAGTCCTTGGTGATCATTCCCTCTAGGGTTGAGAAGGTTGGTCCGCCCATTTGAAACTGGGCCATCTGCGGATCAACGTGAGGGACCGACAGCGCGACAATTTTAGTAAAGCCAGGGGCAAAGCGCTTCAAACCGGCATCCAATAGCAATCGAAATGCTGTGGGGTTGAAGTTCTCTGTAGGCAGCTGGACCACTTGACGTGAATCCGCAAGCGTCAGATAAAAAAAGAATTGCTCGGTATCCCCTGGCGACGTAACCATGGGCTTGAAACCCCACTCTTCAGAAATGCTAGAAGCGACAGCGGCATTGCGCGCTTCAGGTTCGATAAAGCGCACGCTGAACTTGCCCTGCGAGTTGCGGGCCGCGAGTTCCAGCTGAGGTATGATGGCTTTCTTGTAGGCCCGCAACGCTTCAGGTAACAATGGGTCGGCAGAAACATAGCCAATAAACTCAACGGGATTTTCGATGCCGTCGAACAGGTTTCCACCCATGCGATAGTCAAACAGTACTTTCTTGATGGCATGTGTAATGTCGTATTCCGGATTTCGCAGCAGGACTTCCGCCGGGGCATTGGGCGCCGTTCGCACCTCAATCAGGTCGGCGAAACCCAGAGACTGATGCTCACTGCCATAGCGCACCAGCACGTTGAAATAGGCATTGACTAGAGAAGATTGGTGTCGGTCACCGACCTGGAAGGGGCGTGCGGAGATACCGTATCGATCATTTGCCTCCTGCTCCATTTCCGGGAAATCGGCTGGATCAATAAACTCAACCCGGACTCTACCTTGACCTGCCAGTCCATACTCCTGCAACAGGTCGCGTAACTGCGGCACCAGCGGTGCTAATAATGGATGGGTTTTGCTGCTGAAATAGCCACGAATGAGAAGGGGCTCCTGCAACTCATCCAGAAAATCATTTGTTGACTGCGAGATTGAAAATAGCCTGCCTTCGGTCATGTCCATGCGCAGGTTTGGCAGCTGTCCCAACCAAACATTTGCCACTACCAAATTACCCAATAGCAACGCGGTAATCGCGCGCCAGTAACGGTGACGGTTGCTGGAGGTGTTGTTCGCCCAACGCTCGCTTTCCAGCACATACACATTCATCACCAGAAAGCCTGCGCTTAGGCTGATGTAGTAAAACAAATCACGTACATCGATGACCCCACGAGTGATGCTTTCAAAGCGTGCGCCGCTGCCCAGTAGGCGCAGGATTTCACCTGTCCTGTCGTCAAAAAATCCGGTGAGGGTAGCGCTGCCAAGCAGATAGAGAATTGCACACAGCGCCACTGTGCCGATCATGCTAACGATAGAGTTGTTGGTGCGCGCTGATACAAATAGGCCGATCGCGAGATAGGTAGCACCCAATAGAGTCGCTGCGATATAACCACCAATGACAGGCCCCCAATCTAGATTGGCAAGCAGGGCAACGGTAATTGGAAGCGGTAGCGTGCTGATCAATGCCAGCAGTAACAGGGTGAAGCAGGCGAGAAATTTCCCAATGACGAAGTGCCACAGGCTGATCGGCTGCGTCAGTACATGTTCCAGCGTGCCGCTGCGTCGCTCTTCGCTCCACATACGCATGGTCACAGCGGCGCAAAGAAAAATCAGAAGAATTGGCATCCACTCGAACAGTGGTCGAATATCAGCAATGTTGCGGGCAAAGAAGGACTCTACCCAGAAAAAAAGAAATAGTGTGACGGCGGCAAAGGACGCTAGGAATAACCATGCAACGGGAGATGAGAAGAAGAGTCCGATCTCCTTTTGGGCAACCCGGCGAGCGACCGAGTTAGTTGCCATTGTCGTACACCTCACGAAATACCTGATCGAGATCGTGTGCTGAGACCTGTAATTGGTAGAGTTCGGCCCCAGCTTGTATGACGCAATGAGCCACACTATTGGCGGCGGTGTCTATGTTGGCGTTTGGGTTCAGGTGAATATCGAAATGCATAAGTCCGTCTGCGGCAACGAAACTCTGCAGCGATGCAACGTCGGCTAGTTGCTCCAAATAGGCCGCCAGGGAAGGTGCGCCTGCGCTGGCGCGTAACAGTAATGTTTTGCTGTTGTGCAAATCAGTGAGATTCTGGTCTAGGGCTAACCGTCCATTACGCAACATGAGTACCCGGCTACACACAGCATCTACCTCCTGCATGATGTGTGTGGAGAGAATGATGGTGGTGCGCCGCGCCAAGCGCTTTATCAGTTGTCGCATGTGTTCCGTTTGGTTGGGATCAAGGCCGTTGGTTGGCTCATCCAGAATCAATAAATTAGGCTCACCTAAAATCGCTTGGGCGACACCGACTCGCTGCCTGTAGCCTCGAGACAGGATGCTGATTGGATCGAGCGCTTGCTGCGTCAAGTCGGTGGCAGACAGGACCTCTCGCACAGCTCCCAGTCGCTTTACTGCGGGTATACCCTTGAGTGTTGCCACGTAGTCCAGATAGTCAGCGACCATCATTTCGGGGTATATGGGTAGATTTTCTGGCAAATAGCCGAGGTGTTTTTGAGCCGAACGTGCATCATTGGACAGGCTTATGCCGTCAATAATAATACTGCCGCGGGTGGGTTCCAGATAGCCACTCAGCATCTTCATGATGGTGGTTTTTCCGGCGCCGTTATGCCCCAGCAGCCCCACTATTTCATGGTTGCCTATAGTGAAGGAAACGTCGTCTACGGCTGCATTTTTGCCGTAGAGGCGGGTTAGAGATTGGACTTCAATCATACAGCCGATTGTCGTTGTGTGTTCTTTCAAGGAATCTGGGCATGTTACTGTGCCCTGATACCACCGTGCTAGAAGTTGAATAGTAGCTTAATAATAAAAACAATAAGCACACAGTTTAGTACCCTTCGGATCATGCGCTCGCCCCCGCTAATGGTGAAACGGGCGCCTAAATAGCCACCTATTGAGTTTCCAACTGCAAGCGCGATGCCGATCATCCACACTAACTGAATTTGACTGGCAAATATCAGTAGAGCGACAATTGTGTAGAGGGCAACGATAAAGACCTTGTGCATGTTCGTTCTCACCAGATCTAGGCCCATCACCCGATTCAGAACAGGCATGATAAGGAAGCCGACACCGAGCTGGATAAATCCGCCCCAGAAGCCCACTCCCACCATCAGTAAGTGGCCATGCAGCAGTTGCCTGCGCGTGGGCTGATGGTTTTCAGGCTGTTCTGCTGCGCGTTTGTCGAAGTACATCACCAGCATAACGGCCACCATAATCAGTGCGAGTGCGCGATTGAACCAGACGCCCTGCAGCTGGACCCCAAGTAATGCGCCTGCCACAGCCCCCGGCAGGGCACATACCGCGAGGGTCAGGCTGAGTCGGAAATCTCCAAAACCGCGGCGGGCAAAGGTCGCGATGGCGGTAATATTCTGTGCCAGGATAGCGATACGGTTGGTACCGTTGGCCACTGGGCCAGGCAATCCCATGAAAACCATCACCGGTACAGTGAGGAGCGAGCCTCCGCCCGCCATCACATTGAGAAACCCTGCAGCGATTCCCACCGCAACGAGAAGACCTGCCTGCCACAGATCGAATTCCATGATTAACTTTCCGTCCAAGGCTCGCGCATAGTGACGAGCTCCTCTGCTGTGGTCGGATGAATGCCAATCGTTGTGTCAAAGAGTGTTTTGGTGGCTCCAGCACGCATTGCGATAGCGATGCCCTGTAGGATTTCTCCCGCATCAGGACCCATCATATGGACGCCGACAACCCGATCAGTCTTGGCATCAACAATGATTTTCATGAAGGCTTTTTCGTCGCTGCCACTGAGGGTGTGTTTCATGGGGCGAAAGCTGGATTTGAACAGACGGATATCCCCAAATCTGGCGCGAGCCTCCTCCTCGGTGAAGCCTACCGTGCCGATGGTAGGCTGACAGAACACGGCAGTCGGTATGAAATCATAATCCACTTGCTGGTCCAGGCCACCGAAATTACGTCGTGCGAACGCCATACCCTGAGCGAGAGCCACTGGCGTGAGTTCGATGCCTCCGGTCACGTCTCCGAGGGCAAATATACTTGGCTCACTGGTGCAAAACTCTTCGTCGATCTCTATGGCACCTTGTTGACTAAGGCGTATATTTACATTCTCCAGACCGAGATCTGTGAGATTAGCCTTGCGCCCGGTGGCATAGAGCACGGCATCGGCCTCGAGTTCGGAGTCATCGGTTAATCGGACTCTTAGGCTGGTACCGTCGGAGGTGATCGACTGGACATTGACTTCAAAGCGCAAGTCTACGCCGCTTTTGGCAATCTCTTGAGCGGCGTGAGCGCGAATATCTGCATCGAAGCCGCGTAAAAACAAAGGACCTCGATAGAGCTGTGTTGTCTTCGCACCGAGACCATTGAAAATACCCGCAAACTCCACCGCAATGTAGCCACCACCAACGATTACGAGGTGTTGTGGGAATACGTCTAGATCAAATATTTCATTTGAGCTGACGACGTATTCGCTGCCGGGAAAGTCCGGAATATGCGGCCAGCCGCCAGTCGCGATGAGCATTTTTTCCGCCGTGTAGCGCTGTTCTCCAACAGACACCGTATGGGGGCCTACGATAACAGCACGGCCGTCGATCACCTGCGCATTCGCACCCTTCAGTAAGTTTCGATAGATTACATTGAGGCGTGAGATTTCCTCTTTTTTGTTGTCTCGCAGCGTAGACCAGTCAAAGCGCGGTTGAGTGCTGTCCCAGCCGAAGCCTTGGGCATCGCCGAAACCCTTGCCATACTGAGCGGCATACACATAGAGCTTCTTCGGCACGCAGCCCACATTGACGCATGTGCCGCCCATATAGCGATCCTCTACGATGGCTACCCGCGCCCCAAATCCTGCTGCCATGCGTGCAGCTCTCACACCACCGGAACCAGCGCCGATTACAAGTAGGTCATAATCAAAATTGCTCACGATCTTTTCCTTAGCGATAAAGCACAAGTTTAGCAGCCCACGCTTGTCCCGCGCTATCATTCTCAGTTGTCGACATCTTAGGTCACTAATCTATGAAAGGGCTAAATCACCCTAAGTAGCTCTACCGACGTTACTGTTTCGATGTGCGGCCTAGAAATTTAAGGTTCTTCAATTTACTATAAGCACCTTGCCGCTCGAAGATTATCGGGCGAAAGTCGGAAAAGAGAAGATGATTTCTTATGATTTTGTTACATAAGGCACTCAAAAACGGTTTCCTAGTGTGGACTATGGCCCTGCTGTTTCCGGTGTTCGTGCATGCGGAGACAAGCCCTCCACTCTATGACGAGGTCGTGCTCAAGGATGGCTCGCGACTGATCGGTACCGTGATCTCGGTCAGGGATCGGCTGGTAACCTTCAAGACTAGCTTCGCAGGCACACTCAATCTCTCAATGGATCACATTGTGTCGGTAAACAACCGAAACCCTGCAGTGATGCTTTTGGCGGATCAAACAGTTATAAATTCAACGTCTATGATCATTAATCAGGAAAATCTCGTACTGCCCGATGCCGCACAGACTTACCCAATCGAGGATTTGGCAGTGGTGAACCCGGAACCGTGGGAGCTTGGTAATGGTTACCGCTGGACCGGATCGATAAGCTTTGCTTGGGCTCTCCAGCGTGGAAACACCGATAGCGACGAACTGAACTTTAAGCTTGATCCGGTGTGGCGCAGTAAGCGGGATCGGTACACCTTAAATTGGTCTGGGGAGCAAGACGAGACCAACGGTGTGGAGAGTGCTGACAATTGGCTGCTTATCGGAAAATATGACTACTTCCTGGCGGATCCAAACTTTGTGGGCCTTGTCGTAAACGCAAAAAAAGACAAATTTCAGGACCTCGAGATTCGGTACCTTATAGGCCCTTATTTTGGTAGCCAGTTTTATGACAAACCCGTTTTCTCCCTGAGTGGCGAGATTGGGTTTTCCTATGTGACCGAGGAGTACATCGCCGCCGAAGAGAAACATTATGGCGCGAGCAACTGGAGCCTGAAGGCAGCGAGCAATTATCTGGGCGGCAAGTCGGCGCTGTATTTCGACCAGACGGGCATCTGGAGTTTGAAGGATACCTCCGATGTTATTCTTAACACGACTTTTGGACTGTCTTTTCCGCTGATGTGGGATCTTGAGGCATCCGCTGAGATGTTGTTTGAATACGACTCTGGTGCGGTAGAAGGTGTAGATGATCTGGATCAAACGTATAATATTCGCCTTGGTTACACTTGGTGATCACTTAGTGGTTCCGGCCGCAGTTATCGTTGAGTTTTTCGATCAGTAATCTCTCAAGGCAACCCCGTTTTTCTAAACACTCCGTGAAGCCTTATAATCGAGAAAATGCGCTTCAGCAATCCAAGGGACATACCTGCCGAGAAACGGGATAAATTAGAGGCGAGTTACGTCATCAAGTCGTCGACGATGGTTCGGTCGCCGCGTTGACCTCAGAAGCGATATTTCACCGCAACCTGTAGTTGGGTGGCATCGCCGCTATCACCCCCAACATTTTCACGTCTGCCCCACAAATATTCTGCCCCCAAGTCTATGCGCGGTATAGGTGACCATATCAGGTTCGAGCTAAATCGCAGGGTTCTCTTATAGGCGTCATCAACAAGAAAGTCAGGGCTTATGACTTCAACTATGCCAAATGTAAAATTGGAGCGTAATTCCCCCACCCCCCACCAGTGCTGGAGAGAAGTGTACCCTGCTGCAATATCAAAAAGCCCTAGCTGGCCAGTGCTGGGGTCGAAGATGCCGTCATAGTTGCCGATGCTGGATAGGTCGTTCACATAGCGGCCTATACCGTTACCTGCACTGAGCTGAAATAGCAGATTGTCGCGAGGGTCAAAGATGGGAATGATAAAGCGCCCGCTCAACGAGGCCCCTCCGCCGAATTTTTCTTTGACCTGTCTATCAGTGCTTTTCCCGCGAATTTGCCTGAGCAGTATTGCGAATTTCACATGCAGTCGTTGCCTGGGCTGGAAGCGGGCGGCCAACACTATGTCGGGAAATTGACTGATGCCGGAGCCATTCTGAAGTTCTGGATTGGGGTCTTCCAGTGCGAACTGGAGTTCATACGCACTACCAATTCTCGGCATAAAGCGAACCTGGCTCTGGCGCACATTTATACGCCCGTTTAAACCCTCAAAATCAATTTCCTCGGGGGATGCATCGGGGTCCATAAAGGTCGTCCAAGTCTTCCCTGCGAGCATGCGTCTCCACTGTCCAAAAGCGTGCCGTAGACGAAAAGCATCGTCGTCCCCCGCGAAGTCTCCTTCGATAAACGCGCGCATAAGACCGTAGTCGGTTGGTTCTCTGAGGTCGACATTGAGCCGAGATTGGTTCGCTGTAATGCTACTCTGGGCCTCATCCCCACTCGTTGCCTGAATTCCGACGGGGATCGAGCCAACGATAAATCGGTCCCTACTTTGCAAAGCATCAAAATTGTAAATGGCATCGGTTTTGACGAAACCCCCAATAGCTAACGCGGCATTGGTGCCTGGCAGCGGCCAAGCCCCGACAAAATCTCTGAGTGAGTCTCTGCTTGGGTCGTCAAATTGAGCCTGCGCCACCTCGACAGCTTCATTCTCTTGTATTCTTGTCGTGGTTTGTGTTGTCTCTGCCCCCATTTCCGAAAGTGCGATATTCCCAGTAGACCCCTTTGACCCGGACACTAGCGTCTCCGTTATTTCCTTGTCCTTGCTGACCTCAGGAGGCGTGCGTAGTTTATCCAGTTCTGCACTTAAGGTTGCGATTTGACGTGACTGACTCTCGAGTAATTGCCGCTGCTCTGCTAGCTCCTTCTGTTGCTGCTGCAATAGCGAGATAACCGTTTTCATGTCTATTCTTTGATCTGCGGTAGCGTTTTGCGTCGGATCAATTGACGGCCGCATTTCCTGTGAGCTTGCATTGCGACCATTCAGAGTTGTTAGCGTAAGGAATAAGACTACAGAGAGTGCAATTTTCATATTTGGAGTCGCTTTGCCTTATCCTGACACATCAAAACGCTTGAATTCCTGTCACCTCGTAAAAACAGACAGAGAAAAATTTAGCGTACATGGGGGCGGAGATACTCCCCATCCCACCCGAGACACTAAACCAGTTATAGCCATAGTCAACCGGTTATCCTAAGCTAGGCCTTAAGGGGACTAAAAGTAGGCACTTGCCTAATGTCGTTGTGGCCCCTAATAGGTTAAGTTACGCATTGGAACAATGTTAAAGTTGGCGCTAACGGCGTAACCCTTCTTTTTTTAGGGTATTGCCCGCTCACGGGAAGTAGAAAATTGTGTGGCTTAAACTTTGGTGGTTTTAGATAAAGAACGCATTATCAGCACTTTAGGAGACAGTATGAAGCCTTGTAGTTTTGCCGTTACGCTCATGATGGTAGTCACATTAGTCGCGGTTTCTTCCGCATCTGCAGACGACGCCACCGAATTGGCCAAGAAACTCGCTAATCCGATTTCAAGCCTGATCAGCTTGCCGATCCAAGCTAATTATGATGAAAATTTTGGCTCGGATGAAGAAGGCGAGAGGTGGCTTATCAATGTTCAACCCGTTATTCCCATCTCACTGAATGAAGACTGGAATATTATTTCTCGGACCATTGTGCCGATTATAGACCAAAAAAATATGCAATTGCCGGAATTGAACAAATCCGGCCTTGGGGATATTACCCAGAGCATTTTCTTTTCGCCCAAGGCGCCAACGTCATCCGGCTGGATCTGGGGGGTAGGCCCAGTTTTGTACTTGGACACTGCGACGAATGATGTGTTGGGCGCCCAAAAGTGGGGTGCCGGGCCTACCGCTGTTGCCTTAAAGCAGGCAGGTCCTTGGACCTATGGTGCGCTCGTCAATCAGGTCAATTCTTTTGCCGGTGACGGCAGCCGTGAGGATATTAGTGCTGCGTTTGTGCAGCCGTTTGTGTCCTATGTCACCAGCACGAAAACCACCATCAGCTTGAATGCGGAGTCGTCCTATAACTGGAAAGGCAACGACTGGTCAGTCCCCATCAACTTGTTTGTGGCCCAGATGTTGAAGGCCGGCGACCAAATTTTTCAGGTTGGGGTTGGCGCGCGCTATTGGGCAGAAGCCCCGGACGCGGCTCCAGAGGGATGGGGCCTGCGTCTGCAGTTGACGTTACTGTTTCCGAAAGGCTCTTAGAGTGTAGAAAAGTCAAATTTTAAAGGAGATATCACAGTGATAAAGCACATAACGGTGTCATTTTTAGCGGTTTCCATCGGGTGTACTCTTGCTTATGCAAAGGATGTAACCCCGGGGTTTAACAACCTCATACCCGAATCTATTCTTACGCCTGATAGTGTTGAGACTTCCATCGGCAAACTCAGCTTCTTTGATGGAATGCCCGATGCCGAAACCGTTACCAAAGTGTACGATAACCTCGATACCATACGAGCCACAGAGGTGTTTCTGGACATGGTGCCGGCGGCTTCGATGGAGGGGATGCGCTTAGGGCTCGCGAGCCTCGGCGCTAGTGCGTCGAATCAGGTGATGATGTTCGACCAATTACTTGACTCGAATCCACTTTTTCTCACGGGCAACACCGACACCGTTTACTCAGCTGTCATGTTTGACCTTGAGCGTGATGGTCCCACTGTTGTGGAAATCCCAGCAGGAAGCGGTCCCAGCACGGTGAATGATGCATACTTTCGCTTTGTGACAGACATGGGTGCGCCGGGACCGGACCGTGGGAAGGGAGGCAAGTACTTGATTGTGCCGGAGGCCTATGAGGGAGAAGTCCCCGAGGGATACTTTGAGGCTCGGTCGCCCTCCAATATCAACCTAATGGTGCTGCGAGGTTTTCTGGTTGACGGGAAAACAGATGCAGCGGTCCGATCAGTTAAGGAAGGCCTGAAAGTTTACCCGCTCAATCAGAAAGATAACCCTCCCACTATGGAGTTCATCAGTGGCTCAACGGTTCCGTTCAATACCGTTCACTCCAACGATTTTAGTTTCTTTGAGGAAATCAATGATGTGATCCAGAGAGAGCCAGTCGACTTTCTGGATCCTGAGCTACGTGGTCAGTTGTCGAGTATAGGTATCCAGAAGGGTCAGGCCTTCGACCCCGACGAGCGCATGACAAAAATTTTGACCGATGGAGTTGCGATAGGTAATGCGACTGCCCGCGCACTTTTGCTTAGGCCAAGAGATGAATCCGCTTATTACTATGAAGGCAGTCAGTGGTTTACTGCTTTTTTAGGCGGAGATTACCAGTGGCTAATTGACAATGGGGACGGTGGACGTAACCTCGATGCACGCACAGCATTCTTTTATGGTTACACGTTAAACACGCCCGCGATGGTGTTGAAAATGGTCGGCGCCGGGTCGCAATATGCCGTCGCGGCAACGGATGAAAAGGGTGAATATCTGGATGGTAGCAAAACCTATCGTTTGAATATTCCAGGCAATGTTCCGGCAAAAGATTTTTGGTCGGTCGTGCTTTATGATCCTCAGACAAGGAGCGAGCTTCAAACAGAGCAACCCTTCCCAAGCAAGAACAACAAACGAGACCAGCTTGAAGTCTCTAGCGATGGATCAGTTGACCTTTATTTTGGCCCCACGGCACCAGAAGGCAAGGAAGCAAATTGGGTGCAAACGGTTCCCGGTAAGGGTTGGTGGGGTATATTTCGACTTTATGGACCGCTGGAACCCTGGTTTGACAAGACCTGGCGTCCTGGTAACTTTGAGCTTCTAGATGGCGACGACAACCTGTAGGCAATCTGCCGGATTGCGACAGTTATTAGCAATGATAAAATCCCGCCAACTGCGGGGTTTTTAGTGCCCACAAGCGGATGTGCACACTCCAAGCGCCTATCCAGCACCCCATTGCAAACGTGCCGCCAGCTTTACACGGACAGCTTTAACTACGCATAACCTCGCGTTACAATCGTTCTGTCGGGTCCTGTGTCGCAAGGGTTTGCTTTGCAGAAGAGAATGATTCTCAAAGGAATAGGTGCAATGGAAAAAATGCTACAAAAAACCGCTATCACGCTTGTATTTTTGGGCGCTAATCACGCACTTGCCGGCGGATTGTGGCTGAATGAGTACGGTGACTTCGCCGGGGGCCGTGCGTCGGCCGGCGCCGCTGCAGGCACGGACGAGGCGGCAACGATTATTCACAACCCAGCCAGTTCAACGCGCATTGAAGGCAGCCAATTGTTTGGCTCAGTGGGCGCTCTTATTCCTAAAATAGAGTTCGATGTGAAGGATTCCGTTCCGTTTATTGGAGATGGGGATGGCGGGCAGGCGGGACTGGTTGCGCCTGCCGCTAGCATGGCCTATGTTTTCGATAATGGCTGGGACAAGTGGGGCACCGGTATCTCTGTTGAGGGGCTAGCCGGTGCCGGCTTAGACTACGATGATGACTGGGTGGGACGTTATAAGGCCACCGAGGTCAACCTGTTGGTCATGGCACTGGGAGTTACTCTGGCCTATCAGGTCACGGATAGATTATCGGTTGGCGTCAAGCCACAAATTTATTATTCCACGTTGACACAAAAACTGAGTCTGCCGACCTCACCCTTTACTGGCAAAAGCGATATTAGGGCCAAGCTGGATGGGGACGATAGTGGTTTCGGAGGTATGGTGGGCGCCACCTATGCGTTTAATGCTGGCACGCGAGTAGGTATAAGCTGGCAAAGCAGTTTTGATATTGAGTTTGACGGCGAACTCGAACTTGATGGCAGCGTCGGTGACGGCATAGAGTTTGATACCGATACAGGGCTGACGATGGCACAGAATATTCGGGTGGCCTTACACCATGATGTGAATGATCGGCTAGGCTTGGATTTTACAGTTGGCTGGGATAACTGGGAGGAGCTGGACAATATCTTTATCTCTATTAAAGGCGCTGGCGGAGCTCCCCTGCCCATCGACTGGAAGGACACCTACCATTACGCCGCAGGTTTCCAGTATCAATTGAACGACGCTTGGGACGTCACTGCTGGCATGGCTTATGATACTAACGTGGTTGATGCGAGCGCCAGAGTTCCCGAATTACCCGTTGACGAGCAGATCCGCTACAACGCTGGCGCGCGTTATCATCTGAGTGATACGCTAATTCTTGGTGGCTATGTTAATTACACTGACCTGGGTAAGGCCAAAATCGATGCAGAGTTCTGGAGCGGCGAGTACAGCACTAATGAGATGATTCAGTTGTCGTTTTTTGCAAACTGGATGCTGTGACGGCCGTTCGATGTCAGTCAGGCGGTGAAAAGCAGGTTTTTCTATGTTCTTTTATTGTTGTGATAGAGGATACGTGAACCGGCCGGCTGCTTTGATCGCTGTCAATGTGAGCATCGGCTCGGCACCCAACGTATTTTTTAGCAAGGACACCACCACCACGAACTAACTCTGCGTAACCATATCTTATGGCCTGATAGTTGAGGAGCTCGACGTAGGCTAAGAGGTGCGGCAGAGCGGGAATGGCAAGTCCAAAAAGCCGGAGTCACCTGTTTCAGCGCCGTGCAGGAAAGCCTGTTCACTTAATTTGACCAATGGAGACGGGGCTAATGGTATGATGCTAAATGCGGGTAATCAATGTGTGCAGGGAGTGAAGATGAAAAAAATAGTGTGCGCCTTAATAGCCTCTACGGCGACTGCTTCCGTCTTGGCCTTGGATCCTATGCCTGAGGAAGCCGGTTTCTCTGGTTCTTTAGCCGTGGGAGCTGCTGGCGGGAAGGTAGAGTCAAATTTTTTGGCTAGAGTGCTCGGTATTGATCTGAGTGACTCTACAATCTATAGCCTTAGTTCTCCCAGTGACACCAAAATAATTTCGCCCACTTTCGATTACAACATTGGCTATACCTTTAATAGCAAAAAAACTCGAGTCTCTTTGGCGTCTGCTGCTGAAGCTAGCATCGATTTTTCTAGCAACACCACTTTGACCTTGCGTCATAACTTCGACTCGATTGGTCATATCGAGCTAGCTGCCTTGGCGCCGCCTCTTGCGCAGGTAGATGTATGGAAAAATCCGTACCTGACAGATCAAAAGCGGGACAGAACCGATCTTTCAACCAGCGGTGTGCGTGCTACTTGGGACAAGATTCTCGGTAGCAATTTCGAATTTATAGCGACGTTCAAGAAAAAAGATATCGGTGACGAGCTTAGTGGTGAAAATCTTGGACTCAGCGCTACGGAAGAGAAATTACTCGAGCGGGGCGGTGACATAACCGTAGCAGAACTAGGCTATGCGTTTGTGCTCGGTGGTGGTAAAAACATGATTCGTCCTAGCATTGCCTACGTTGATTATGATCTTGATGGCGGCGCGATGTCTCAGGATGGTTACAGGTTAGGCGTCGCTCACATGTATAATGGTGGAGACTTCAGGTGGTTGAACCGCGCTCTGTATGAGAGTCTCGACGGCGACAAGGTCAACCCGATATTCAATAAAACGAATAATGCAGACCTTTATATTGTCGCGAGTGAGTTGCGGTTTCCAGAGCCATTGGGCTGGGATAAGTGGGTAGCGACCACCGGTATTCAATGGGGCGACAATGACGCCGATATCGACTTTAACAAAAGCTCCACGTTATTATTTGTCGCACGGGTAGTTCGTACCTTTTAAGCATCCCTCGAGTATTTAAAAGTCCCGGCAGTGATACTGGCGGGCTGTTTCAGATCGGGTCAGCTTGAGGCGGTGCTACCTGAGACATTGTAGCTATTCGCAGAATGCTAACGCTAAACCAGCAGGTAGGCTATTGAGGTCATCGTGGCCCGTATTGCTGTGCGCAATCGTTCAATAATGAACGAATAGGAATTGGTTCATTTGTGATTCGAGGCCTGTGGCGCGGTACTAGGAAAAATTCTCGCGCAATTGTGGGGATCACCGATCAAGACTGATGAGATAATCCGATGGACACCCTCCGTTTACATTGCCTATACTTGAGCTAGGGTTCGGGGTCTGCATGAGACCTTTTGTGAGCTCAAAGTCATGCGCGTCATACACTATCGGTTCTAAAATGCGGCTGGCCACATTCTGAGAATGACTGAATGGAGTTTTTAAATCAAGATTGCGAATTGACGCTACGAGAAGGACTGGACGAATTGTATCGTCACAATCCTGAGGTCGCGTCTGCGTCCAACGCAAACGGCAAGATCTTCATCGATCATGACCTGACGCACGTCATCTTCTGTCTCTTATACACATCTCCGAGCCCACGAGACAGGCAGAAATCTCGT
>OJFK01000235.1_pt1 | contig 14547 bp, 3 predicted proteins | sample 1594101 | NCBI WGS metagenome assembly OJFK01 (sample SAMN05416723, study PRJEB24817) | seawater metagenome | isolation source: Sea water | place: Canada:Atlantic | collected 2013-07
GCCACTTGTAACCGTAATCACTGGGGCGGTGGTATCCACTACAGTAACCGTTCTTATTACTGTTCCAGTATTTCCTGCTGCATCTGTCGCAGTGTAGGTAATGGGGTAGCTTCCTACAGTATTTGCATCAACATTACCTGAAGCGGTAACCGCTTCACCGGTATCAGCGGTTGCTCCAGCATCCGTCCAAGTCACACCCTGCTCTACTGTGTCATCACCGGAGGTAACCGTGATCACTGGGGCAGTTGTATCCACTACAATAACCGTTCTTCTAACTGTGTCGTAACCATAATCCGTTTCACCGCCCGCGTAGGTAAGTATGTAAGTTCCTAAGGTATTGATATCTACCGCTCCTGAAACGGTAGCAATCCCATCGTAACCACGCGAGCGGAGTGCATCAAAATAGTCTGCTCCAGGATCCACAAACTCCGTTCCTAATTCATGCGTCACCGTGGCGTCACCATTCATTATAACCAAAGGGTAGGGGGGGGTTGCTACTTCAACTGTTCTTGTTGCTGTTCCAGTATTTCCTGCTGCATCTGTAGCAGTGTAGGTAATCGTATGAGTTCCAACAGACCACTGATAATATTCATTACTAAATACTCCTCCTGAAGTGGTGACTGTTTCACCACCATCGGCGGTTGCTCCAAGATCCTCATAAGTTGTAACAGGGTAAGTTAACTCAAACAACACCGTGGCTGGACCATTCAGCGTGATCACTGGCGGCGTTTCATCAACATTCGTTATCTGGAATGTTACCGCTGTCGCCGCACTGGCATTACCCGCCACATCACTCGCAGTGACGTTAAAGCTGTAGCTAGACTTAGTTTCATAATCAGGATTCGCAGCTAACCTAACAACGAATACGTAACTGTTCGCAATTTGTTGCATTTCCAGTATTAACAAGGACGCATCGGCTCCACCAATGGCATAGCTAACCACTCCAACAGCATCCGAGGCGGTTATGGTATAAACCGCGCTTCCAGCACCTGAGTTTTCTGCAAGATCCGTTCCTGTGGTGCCAGAGGTAATCACTGGCGCGGTTGTGTCTGTATCTAGGACATTAACCGTTCTTGTTGCATTTCCAGTATTTCCTGCGGCGTCTGTAGCAGCGTATGTAACCGTATATGTTCCAGCAGCACTCGTATCCACTGTTCCTGAGGCGGTAACTGTTTCACCTGTATCAGCGGTTGCTCCAGCATCAGTCCAAGTCGCACCCCGCTCTACCGCGTCTGTGACATTACCATCTCCTGATATATACCCTGATGAACCTGCTGTTGCAGGATCGCCAACATCACCATCTTGAAATATACTTCTTAAAGCAGATAACGATGGTTTAGTTAAAACAGGACTAATATATTTTTTATATAACGCGTAACCTAATGGATTGTTTGTTTCAATACCTGATGGAGTCCTTGAATTATCATTCCATTCTGGAGCTAATGAACCTCCATCCCACAATGTGGAGTATTCCCACATATTAAAGTTTAATAAGTAAAGATATTCTATTACTGCTAATTCGAATGTTGAAGCGGTATTATAATTTCCATCACCATAATCAGTTAAACTAAATACGCCGTTATCTACTGCTTGTTTTAATGCAAGGAACAACTCACGGGTTTTCCAATCAGAATCACTATCAGGTATCCAAGATAATCCATCTACGGAACCACTAACACCACCTCTTACGCCGTAAGAATGTATTGTGTGCATTAAATGTTCAACAACTTCAGTAATATCAGCATCCCCACTACCACTTTGCTCCGCTCTTTCGAGGCCCAGCAATGCTGCATCGGAATTAAGATACCAAATCATATCCTTAGTTGAATGTGTATCTTGAAAGCTCTGTAATCCTGAATAGCTTGAGTAGTTTGAATCAACTAATGGATTAGGAGAATAATTTGCTCCTGCACCTCTAAGGACTCTTTGAGCGGTTGGTTTAGTTGCATGCCATGTTCCAGTCTCACCTTTAAGAGTTCTGACCATATTTTCTTGTGCAGCATCATCGATATCTGGTGCTGCGAGGAAATCCCGCAATAACCCGTCATCCGACTCGAGGTCACCGGATCGTGAGATCATTAACTTAACAACTTGAGCTACTTTCTCAGTAAACAAATCTGGAACTGCAGCTTGCCCGCTAATTGCCGCACCTTGAACTATTTCCAATCCATTTACATGAAGTGATTTACCGTATAGTTCACTATTTGTAGAATCTGCTACAATTGCTGTACTTGGATAACGTGAATCTGTGTTTGTGCCACTTATCACCGTGATCACTGGCGCGGTGGTATCTACATTACCACCCTCTCCAAACGCGAGTTGGGCGGCAGTAAATTCAGCAGCCCCCTCAGCCATTGGAACATTTTCGGTCGGCAGAAACTGCCAAGATGAATCAAAGTTCATCTTAATCAAAGCGTTAGAATAATTATCCCTCCAAAGAATTTGATTAATCCCTCCAATAGACTCTGCAGCTATTGCAGTGCGCTCATTAAGTGACAAGGTCGCTAATTGACCATTAATTCTCACAGGCTTGATGCCCTGAGCTGCGCTACCCGCATAGAGCCGATTATCTGCATCCTTGTATAGCGTCACAGACCCAAAAGATTCCACTGCCGTTAACCCAGCCTCAGATTCTTCATCATCTCCATACGCACCATAAGCAGCCGAAAATGTGCTATTGGCATCAATTCGTTCCATTTTCGTTCTCGTGCCATCCAGATAAGCAACGTTACTGCCCATTACCTGTAAGCCTTCAAACGTGACATAGGCATGCGCAAATCCCCATGAATTTCTAAGGTAGAATTTCTGAGTTACCGGATCATAGCTTTCATAGCTGTAGGCATGCCTGCGCTTAACACCATAAGATGAGGCCAGTGCACAGGGAGCGCCCGTACTAAAGATCAGAGGGAGATCTTGATCGAGTAATGCCCGCAACTTACCGGCTGTCCATTGGTTGCCCGCGTCAGAATCTATAAAGCCATAACTCGCCCTTTGACCGGTGAGGTGCGCGAGGGCCTGGCCTGAATCACCTCCGGCGATACCGAAGTTATTCCCTATTCCATACCGGTTGGTTCCATCCTGCGATATGTTGTCAGACTCATTCAACTGGACGTAGGCCTTTTCAACAAGCATCGCCCAGCTCTCGCCTGAATTTGTCTCTGCAAAATTCAATGTATCCTCCCGGTAACCCGGGACAAACTTATCAACAGTCACCCAACGCTCTGCCCCATCGTTATCATAAAATCGGACACCATAAGTGCCATCTTCATTGTCCACAATCATGTCGCCTGGATTGACAGATGGGACTGTTCCATCAATTGAGCCGACCGATGTATCCGCAATGGCGCCCATTGCTGCAATAAGATAACAATCGCCTACGCTTCCCTGGCGCGGGTCCTCAGTGCCAGCTCCGTTGAAGTAGAGCGGAAGATCAAGCCTTGTATATTGTGTCGAAAGAGCCGGACTATCCGTGCCAAGAAACCATTTTGACACCAGCTTCTCTAAGCGGTCAGTAGAGCTACCCGGATACAAGTTTCCAAGTTCGACCCTTGAGGTCCGGCCAATCAATCCATCCCGGCCGGTGTAGTATTGATTGGCTGGATCACCGTTCGCGATGTTGTCTAATACTGTCGCGATATAATTACTGAGGACTACCTCCTTATGGTTGGCGACCAGAACTCTTAAATCGTGCAATTCGTCGGCATCAACTAGGCCACCATCCTTGACGCTCTCAAGAATTTCGAGCACTTCTTTCCGGGACAACGAATTATCTGAAATCCCTGCACCCACTAGGCTGCTAACCTCAGTGTCTTTGAGAGTCGCGTACCAGTTTGCCGTCGGCTCGGTCTTACGAGCACGGCTCTGAATCGCCTTGAGATTATACGCATATGGCACCGCCGAATTAAACCGGAAATTAAGACCGCTCGGTTGGCCTGTAGTTGCTCCTACCGCTATGTAGAAATCCCCCGTTTCCGTTGCCTTATACTCAAGAGAACTATTCGTTTCCGTGACAACCAGTGTCCCTTCGCTTGAATGAAGGAACAGTCTTGGTTGAACCCCAAGATCGATCTCTTCGGTGACCAATTGGCCATCTATTCTAAATGTGTATAAAGCCCCCTCAATGAGAGAGACCTTGTATAGGTCCCGATTGGCAGCATTCAAAATTGAGTCGGACACAGAATTACCGACTCCCAAAACCGAAAGGCCCTCATTGGCTACGGCAACCGCAAAATCCGTATCCCACGTGACAGCGCGATAACTATTAAGTCCTAGATCAAAAGTCTGGAGCGAGAAAGTCCCTGTCGCAACGCCGACCGTACTGACCCCAGCAACATTAGACCAAAAGCCACCTGCATCCAGAATATACTCCCCATCTGCTGGAGCAGTGTATTGTAATACCAATTTTTCTCCAGAGGACCTCGCTTTATCGCGCTCGGGACAAGGAAACACCGGCGCACCCTGATGATCTCTCAAATAAAGGGATGGAGACTGCATCGAGTCACCAAAAATATGAAATTCATAGGCACGAGATTTCTTTAATTGAATCTTATACCACCTCCGGTCATTTGGGAGGACTATTTCCCCCTGCGCAATGTTTCCAATCGTATGTGCAATGGCCGAATTAACAGAGTCCGACTGTTGAGCATCCTTGAGCTCAAGCGCCTTACCAATGAAAAAATCACTGCCCGTTGGAGGGCTGTAAGTATTTGTACACTTCATTGTAAACAGACCGGAATCGATGCCAGCTGTATCAACATAATAAACACCATCCTCGGTAGCTGTGTAGGTAATCGACGGATCCCACCACCCGTTAATTTGATCGTTATAGAGCAGCTGATTGCCATGACTATCGCGAATCCTGAGTGTCGGGTCTTTGAGTGAAGCACCGGACAAATCAAACTTGTAGACATGCCCCCTCTTTAAATTCACCTTGAACCAGTCCCTGTCGTTCACTCTCTCTAAATTACCATTTGTCTGACCCCCTACTGCCAATGTTGCCGATGTTTTAATCGAGCTTGCGACATCATCAGCAATATAGACCAAGCTTAAGTCATAAATGTTATTCCCCCCCCAGGATTTTGTATTGTGTGGGTCGATGAAAAAGTCACCGGTTCTATTAGCGGTATAGGTCAACTGAGCATGGCCATCCTTAATTGTTTCCACCTCATCCTCTGGGATAAGGAGAGTCCCATCCTCTGCGAAAATATACATGCCAGGACGGTTTGCTGGATCCGTAAACACGTCGATTTTATAGGTGTTTCCGGCTATTAGCTGCATCTTAAACCAATCTCCATCCGCTCCTGCAGGCCCTGTCCCATGAATGAGTTCTATATTGCCACCGTTTTCGACTCCATTTTCCCAGGTTCCAGAAGCGGTGTCACCCACATTCAGGACACCGGTCGTCAAAGGGCTCTCCTTTTGATCATCGAATAAATGGGTCACCTTGAAAGTGACGTCTCCCGCGATATTCGCACCAATTTGCACATAATAAGTAAGAGGCACCGTATCTGGAGCTAGATGATACAAATCAGTGGAAAAATAGAAGATTTTTGAATTTTCAGAATCGATCCCCAGCTCTTCGTTACTTCCCCAGTAATCACCATAATTCCACCCTCCCCCGCCTTTACCAAACCGATCTCTAATATCAATATGAGAAGATGGTCCCACTCCAGTTCCCTGCACTTCTATCGCATAACTCTCCCCAGCCAACATCTCAAATTGAAACCAGTCGAGATCACCTCCGTAATCTATTGTTGCTGTGACAGTTTCCCCAAAAGTAAGAGCCCCTGCAGTCTCCCGTGATGAACCCACGACATCATCAGCCGATGCGTCAGGAAGAGAACTCATCGAAATTAAATATTCACCTATTTCACCAAACCAAGAAGCAAAATTTAGATAATAAGGTGCAGAGTACTGAGGGGTCCAATCAATGATGTCCGCGTAACTAGTTGCAATCTTATCTACCGGAAGTGGAGTGGAAATTAGACCATACCCACCAACTCCGACAAAGTAAGCTGTATCACCCGCATCAACATCACCGCTCAACACTCCGCTTAAAGTGCTTACCCCACCTTCGGCTTCTACATCCACTGTAAATGCGACATTGTTTGCGAACTCATAGACCTCTCCAACTTTAAATTTTCTTTTTGTGGGATTAGCAAGAACGAGACTTGTTGACCCATCTGATGCATTTTCGCTAATTACCAAATCACTCAAATAAGCCTTTTCATCATCCGCAATAGCTCCCACCAACTCGCCTATCAAAGTTGTCGAATTAACAGTCGCCAAAACCCCTACTGTGAATTTTGCATCACTTGAAAAAACAAGAACGTCGCCCGGCGATAAAACCTCTCCTATTTTATTAACAGTGATCGTAGTTGCACCGGAAACTGCTGGTCCATTAGCCATAAAGTCTCCCATTGGCCTATTTGTTTCCGCTTTTACCTCCACATAAAAATCCCCTGTTTCTGTCGCCGTGTAAAGCAGTTCAGAATCTTTTCCAGGCACACCACTATGAGCGGCATTCACACCGGCATTGTTATTGCCAACCTTCAGGAACTCACCATTTGGATCAAACAGCGTGAGCATTGGATCTGGCAAAGCGGGTATCCGAAATCCTGATATCCCTGCAAGATTTATCTGGTATACTGCCCCCTCCTCAAACGTCAGCTTATACCAATCCTTATCGCCAAAGGAGATCCGTGCCTTAACCCCACCATTCACATCACCTAAGGCATTTGCTATCGCCCTCGCTGTCGCAGTATCCTGGCCAATATCTAGCTTTGTAAATCCGTCCTCGAGTGTTTCACCCCAGTCCAGCGCTCGCTGAACATCAGTGTCATTAACCTCACCTGGACCATACAGCTCGAATTCCCTGTTTGATTTATCATGCTCAAATTTGTACCTCTCCCCTGCATTCAGATCCGCCCGGATCCAGTCATCGTCCCCTGTCGTTTCTAATTCTCCGGCAATTGATTCCCCCAAAAAGACCCGTCCCCTCGTTTTCGGATTCGATGAATAATCATCGCCATAAAAGCTAGAGGTTATCATGTATCCCCCAGGCCCATTATAACTGTTGGCGCGCAAATAATAATAACCATCCGTTTCTGGCGTATAGCTAAAGCCATCTACCGAATCTCCGCCTACAAGCTGATTACCTACGTTATCATAAAGGGTTATCGCAGAATAATTCCCTGAGTTATTCCCAAGGCTCGCACCAGCTTCAGTCTCAAAAGTGTCAAAAGAATACGTATTACTACTAAATAGATCTACCCCGAAAAAATCCAAATCCCCCCTCGGGTTGCCGCTTAGGTCAATCTGCTCTCCTTTAAAATCGCTTGGATACTTTTCAATGCCAGAGTAAAAATCGCTATAAACCCGACTTCCAGCTTGCAAGTAGCCCGCATCATTAAAATTGTAACGTATTGGCGTATTACTCGGGTGCCCATCCGAAATAATATAACCACCATAATCATCACTTAATTCGATTGATGAAAGGTTAAAGGTACCAGTTGCTGCGTTAGCATTTTCTGGATCGATATTTTCATCACTGTAGACTTCCACGAAGTAGTCACCGGTATATTCAGCACGGTGAACGATTGCACCCGCTGTTTCGACAGCTCCATCGTCCCCCACTGTCAACTTATCATAAACTATGATCGTTTCACCGGTGGAATCCCTCAGCACGATTGACCCTTTGACCAGGCTAATACTTTCGAGATCCCATCGATAGATCTTGTCTTTAACAAGGCTGTACTTGTACCAATCTCGATCGGCGTCTATATCAATTGCCCCACTAAACAAGGTGCCAACCTCCGGCGCATCCGTAGTGTCTATCCCAACCAAAACGTCATCCGCAGGAACAGTCCCTTTAAGGACATTTGAATCTTTATTCTCAAGCCAATGACCAGACTCCCCCCTTTTCCCTGACAGAGACTTTACAACATACTCACCAGAAACATCTCCGCGACCCCGGCCCCAATACTCGGGAGCATCGGATGAGATTACCAAGTAATAATCTCCGGCAACATTTGCGCCATCAGGTTGAAGAGCATACCCAACTTTACCATTCAACCCAACACCCCCATCTTGAGCGCCATTTGCCACCCAACCTCCAGCTGCATTCACTAAATCTATTTTAGGATCAGATAAGTCACCGCCTACCTCGAAAGTATACCACTTCTCTATCTCTAGATTAACTTTGACATAATCCACATCGCCAATTGTCAAATTACCCTTGAAGCTTGTGTTCTCAGCCAATGCATCAGGGATAGAGCCGTCAACTTCGTCATCCGCAATAGTTTGATTATCCCAGGCTTCTCGTATACTGACAGGTTTTACTAGGTCGCCACTAGCTTCCACATCAGGCAAGAGTGATCTATCCCCACCAAAATCATCGGCGGCAACCTTTGTGACGATAAGATCTAAATCCCCGATATCGTAATTCCCACTGTTCCCTCCTCCAAAACATCTTAACAAATAATAGCCTGTCGTCTTTGCTGTTATTATTATTTCCGCATCTCTGCCCATGTAATCGCCTGAATCATTGCGAGCAATCCAATTATTAACATTACCCCCTGCAACAGTTTTGCCCTCAAGACCCACGCTACCACTGCCCATTAATGTTGTCGCTTCTCCATCAAAAAAGAAATCCAAGGCATTTATCGCCGAAACGATCTGATCGATGGTCGATGTCCCATCTGTTTCAGTATGAAGATAAAGACGGGGGTAAATGACATCGTAGATGGCATACGGAGTTTCACCGGGCGCCACGTCCGATACCACTTCAAAAGACATCTCAGAATCAAATATAACGACGAACCCCCCGATACCAGTGCCCCACAAACCGTTCCCAGTTAACGTCCCATCCACGCTTCCTTTAAAAGTAATGGTTTTCCCCACTAACTTAAGTTCATATTCAGAGGGAGAATTTTCCGTTCCAACTTTAGTTCGTTCTTGTAAAGTGAGCGTTGAACTCGCAGGGACTGCAACAGCTTCATCCGTGGTCAAAGCCAATTCAAAACCATTCCCATCTCTAGACTCAGTCACGCCTTCGTTAATGGCATAAAGCCAGGAGCCAGTATGTTGATTGACGGTGGCTGTGCCGTATTCCGGCTGAGAGGCAACTGAATAGGTGGCATTTTCCGCAATTGGACCTGCCAGCTCGATGATTGCATCCCCCAGAGAGATCCCCTGAGCCTTAAAGCTGTAACGTTTTCCAGCTTCCAATTTAAACAAAGTCTCAACAGTGGCCCTGTGATTATTCCAGCCATCACTCTCTGTGAAATTAGGTCCGTCCTTAAATACTTCTCTACGGAGTTTTAGCGACCCTGTGTCAGGAACCATATAGAAGCTTTTCCCATCAACAACTGTCGCATCAGGGTTCTTTGAACCACGGATTGTAACACTAGCGGTGGATTGTGTCCCGTCTGCCGCAGTTATCGTAAAGGCATCAGAAATAGACTCCCCGACTAGGAGAGTCTCATGGCTAGCCTTGGTCGTGTATTCCCAAGCACCATTTGATTTAAGAGAAAATAATCCATAGGTATTGTCACTTTCGACTTGCTCAACAAAATAGGACTGTCCGGCCTCAATATCAGCTATCCGAAGAATACCGCTTGCCCGATCCAAATTTGAACTCTGCGTTGCGTTTAGGACGTAGTGCAATTTCGAAACCGCAGGGGCGTCATTTGTCCCTGTGATATTAACCGTCAAATTCCATTCGGTACTGTTTAATGCCGTAAACGCGAACACCTCTGAGTATTTGGCTCCCTCTGCGAGAACATCGTGGGCCGTATATGACACATAATCATACTGACCGTTCTGGAAGATCTTCACCGACCCATAACTCCCTGTGAGTATCTGCTCTTGAAAAGCCAGAGGCGGAGCCAGAGGCGGAGCCAGCCCAGAATTGACATTCCCCGTGACTACCAAAACCGAATCGGTCTCAATTAAATTAAATTCTTGCTCAAGCGCTTGGGCATTGAAACAGAGCGCTGAAATCAAAAGATAACAGAGCGCTAAACCGGTTTTATTTTTCATGAATTATTTATTTACGACACCCATTCACAACCCGTTGTATTTGGATTTCAACTGGGGTTGCTCTGTGAAGAGGGATGCTTGTTCTCGAGCTCTTATGATTCTTTATTACCCCATTAGAAAAACCAGATAAAAATATCGTAAAAAGTGACTCTCTCGTAAGGACTTAAAAAGCAACACTTGTTGGGTCTAACAATACGCCACGTCAGATTTCGAGACTGCAAGCCGGGGTTATCCCGCGGATTAAGAGCTTCGGCCAAATCGGCCTTGCAAAGAGAGCCGAATATCAAGCCTGCTTAAAAATAGACACACCCTAATTTGATGCGGAATGAATTGAGGGCCGCAGAGGCTCGATACAAGTGATTCCTCAGTGAGAATAGAATCCGACCTACTCCCCCTGATACGGACGAGGTTTCCAGTCCCTACTCAGCAGTTGAGCCTCGGCAATTCGCTCGGCAGTCATTTTCCTTTCAAGAAGCCCCCGCAACACTTTTGCATTTTCTGCACTTTTTACACCTGAGGATGCCGCCAGATTGGTCCACATATATGCGGTCACATCATCCTTAGCTACTCCGTAGCCTTTAGCGTAGCAGACTCCCAAGTTATACTGGCCTTCGGTATTTCCCTGCTCCGCAGCCTTGCGAAGCCACTTCACGCCCTCGGTGGCATCTTTGGCCACTCCTTCGCCTTGAAGGTAGCGGACCCCCAAGTTGTACTGGCCTTCGGCATCACCTTGGTCCGCAGCCTTGCGAAACCACTTCATGGCCTCGGTGGCGTCTTTGGCCACTCCGTCACCCTTAGAGTAGCTATATCCCAAGTTATGCTGGGCTTCGGCATTCCCCTGCTCGGCAGCCTTGCGAAACCACTTCACGCCCTCGGTGGCATCCTTAGCCACTCCTTCGCCTAGAAGGTAGCGGACTCCCAAGTCATACTGGGCCTCGGCATTACCCTGCTCCGCAGCCTTGCGAAACCACTTCACAGCCTCAATGAGATTCTTGGCCACTCCGTAACCTCGAAGGCAGCAGACTCCCAAATTATACTGGGCGGTGGGCTTACCCTGCTCCGCAGCCTTACGATACCACTTCACTCCCTCGGCGGTATCTTTGGCCACTCCGTCGCCTAGAAGATAGCGGACTCCCAAGTTATACTGGGCTTCGGCATCACCCTGCCCCGCAGCCTTACTAAACCACTTCACGGCCTCAGTAGCGTCTTTGGCCACTCCGTCGCCTCGTAGGTAGCAGACTCCCAAGTTACCCTGGCTGGAGGCATTACCCTTGTCCGCGGCCTTGCGAAACCACTTCACAGCCTCAGTGAGATTCTTGGCCACTCCGTAGCCTCGAAGACAGCAGACTCCTAAGTTATACTGGGCGGTGGGCTTACCCTGCTCCGCAGCCTTGCGATACCACTTCACACCCTCGGTGGCATCCTTGGCCACCCCGTCGCCATGAAAGTAGATTTGTCCCAATTTAAATTGGGCTTCGGCATCCCCTTGCTCCGCAGCCTTGCGATACCGCTTCACACCCCCGGTGGCATCCTTGGCCATTCCGTCGTCTTGACCGTAATGTTGTTCCAATTTAAACTGCTCGGGTGCAGCTTCTTCGGTAACATCCTCGGCTCCGCCGTCGCCGGAGTCACAGGAATAAAGAAAAAAAAATGCAGGAAGGATCAAAAATTTGATTCTGAAGATCACAGGTTTCTTTTAAGTTAAATAACGCAATGTATCAAGACGAACTCTTTTTCGTCTCATTCTCCATCTCCTGATTTCAAGCACCCTTGGATTCAAACCAACCGGGGCACTTCCGATTTGAATCCAAGCTACTAATTGCTGTAGATCCGTGGCTTGGATCGCCCCCAGGGGCACTTCCGTAAAGAACCCTAAATAGCCATATTTAATTTAAACGTTTGGTGCCTGCTATGGGCCTCAATCAAAGAAACAATGCGTGTCTCCTTTCGACTTTGCCTTTCCGACACACTATCCTTTCTCCGATGAAAACCCCCGCTTCTGAATCTCCACAGTGTCCCTACTCGAGCCCCGGCGACAACGAGCCAACCCTCGACCTACCAATCGAAAAGCGCTGGGAAGCGAGGGAGCTGTATCCCCGACTCTCCCTCCGTGAAGAATCGCCCGCTGACCTCGAAACCGAAGCACGGCTGGCTTGGCGCAATTCGATTCGCTGTATTGGCCGGTCTCGCTGGCAATCGCTCTCAGTGATCGACGCTCGATCGGTCGCCTCAGCGGACGAGCTTTTTGATGCGCTACGCACTCACTTAGAGCGCGCCACCACGAGCTGCGCAGCGAAGTCGATCATGACCATCTTTTCAAAATTTGATCCTGCTGAGCCAGAGACTCGAATCTGGAATCGTCAGCTGATCAGCTACGCTGGCTACCGCGCGAAGGATAACTCGATCCTCGGGGACCCGATGAACTGTAAGCTGACCGCGATCGCCCTTGGGCTCGGCTGGAAGCCGCCCAGCACTCGGACGGCCTTTGACCGGTTGCCTTTGATTATTCAGTTCAGAGGAAAACTCTATCTTCGGTCGTTGCCGTCGGCCCCGACAGACGAAATCACGATCCGGCACCCGGACTTCCCTAATATCGAAGCGCTCGGCCTCCGCTGGTATGGAGTCCCAATCGTGGCTGATATGCTCTTTGCCACCAAGGGCGCGCTCTACCCAGCCGCTCCTTTTAGTGGCCACTATGTTTCGACTGAAATCGCTGCGCGCAACTTGGCTGATAAAAACCGCTACAACCGCCTTCCTCAAATTGCTGCAGCGATCGGACTAGAACCGACCAAACGCGTCCCTCTTTGGATCGACCGCGCCCTCGCCGTCATCAATGAGGCCGTGCTTTTTTCCTTCGATCAGGCGGGCTACAAAATGACAGATCACCATACAGTTAGCTCCGAGTTCGATCATTTTTGTCAAAAAGAAGCTCTTAAGGGGCGCACCGTCAACGGGGACTGGGCTTGGCTGGTGCCACCGATGTCGGGCGCCACTTCCCCTACTTTCTCCAAAAGTTTTAACTCGAAGGTGGTGCTGCCTAATTTCCTTTATCAGAAGGCCGCTTGGGTCGAAGGCCTGGGGAACACGCCACAAGCTCATCAGTGATTCGAAAAAGCACTGTTTCTCGAAGGCTGTTATCAGGATTCGATGAGTATCATTGTCTTACTGCAAGATAGTAAGAGTCCGAGCGGCCCCACTTGCTGCGGGCTGATCAGATTCTTTTGATCGCCCTTATGCACAGCGGCCCACTTCTCGGGCACGAGAACAACCCCTTGGCCAGGGCACGCGCCCTTGGCCAAGCGACCGCTATTTCACAAAAACCCTGAAAAACTGGGCTCCCCCACTGGATGTCGGTTTTGCGGTGAAGCGGATCTCGCCGCCACTGCCTTGGAACAGTTCAACTGCTTTCCATCTCCGGAGATTCCCTGTGGCCTCCACGGTGTAATTACGGCCGACCGCGGTGTTAAAACTAAACCCGAAAGGTTCGCTGGTGAGCTTGAACACTTCGAGTGGTTTGTCGGAAACGGTCACGGCATCCAGTTCCAGCAGTTCGGGATTGCCATACATGCTCCCGAGTTCCAGCAGCATCGTTCCGCTCACGAGGTAGTCGTTATGGTCATCCGGGCTCCACACCCGATAGCTGACCGACTCCGCGCCATTGAGGTTCACGTTTAAGGTCACGTAACTCATTCCGTCGTGCAAAACCACACTTTGTAGCCCCCTGAGTTCGTTTCCAACAAACACCCCGACAACACCGCCCTTGGCCACCGGCTTGCCTTGGATGGATACTTGCGCCAAGACTGTTGCTCCCAGGTTTGGATAGACGATCGCTTCCCCCCATGCCGGGCCTGCTTTCTCCTCCGGCGAATGATCTGGCTGAGTCTGGGCTATCGAGCGCCTCAGCTCGCTAATCTCTACCACCGTTCCCACTGTCCACGTCCCGTCTGCGTCCACATTTAACCAGTAACCCGATCCAGGCGCCATCGTCGACAACGTATTCAGGAAGGAGGGTATGCTCGGGTCGTATGAACTCCCCAGGTCCTTGATCTGCACAACCGTGTTCCCAAGACTTGTCAGTTCATCAGCTACACCCTCTCCGCTCGACCTCGGGTAACCCACCAAGTTCCAGCCGCTCTTCACATTGATCGATGCCCCCGATGGCACTGCCCCCTCCACATCCAAGCTGACGTCTTCGCTTACCTTTAACCAGTAACCATCTTTCACGCTCAAACTAGACAACGTATTCAGGAAGGGGGGTAAGCTCGGGTCATACGACTGGATCAGGTTTTTAATCTGCAACAGCTCGTCCTGTATGGGAGCAAAGACAGTCGCCGGCGTCATGTCATCGGCCTCTACATAGAACGATACTAGGTTCCAACCCTCTCTCAGGTTCAAGGTCTGCGTCTCTACCCCAACGGAAACCACAACTGTTACCGTTCGAGTCGCGGTGCCTGTATTACCTGTCTCTTATACACATCTGACGCTGCCGACGATCTACTCTGTGTA
>OJFK01000248.1_pt1 | contig 14136 bp, 15 predicted proteins | sample 1594101 | NCBI WGS metagenome assembly OJFK01 (sample SAMN05416723, study PRJEB24817) | seawater metagenome | isolation source: Sea water | place: Canada:Atlantic | collected 2013-07
TGTGTATAAGAGACAGGATTGACACTACCAAATTTTCAGGCCAACTCAAAGTCCGACAGGCTCCTAGGAGTTTGCTTTTTGCGAGAGGACCTTGAAGCCGCCTTTGGACCGGAGCAGAGGGGCGTGAAAGGGGGTTGATTGTTTAAGTAAGCCTGATCCGGCTGTTTCATCTCGCCAGATGGGATGCCCGCTTTCAGCGAAAGTCATCTGGGGGCGGGAAACCCAGGGCTGCGCTTCCTCCTTCGTTCTCCGAGCTCCGGCGGACAAGTCGCTCTGCCGCCGGGCTGTGTTGGTTTGCCCCTTTGGAACTGGAGATTTTAGAATGGGCAATGGTGAGGGTGGACTGGCGACGAAGAAATCGGGGCTGGGAAGGACGGAGCAGACCCCATCGAGTCGACCAAGGGCGCGGTCGGCATCAGACAAAAGGCGGACGATCTCCTGATCTTGGTCGGTGAGTTTCCGTGCGGGGTCTTCGTGGAAGGAGGTGCCTTGATTTTCAAAGCATGGCGGCATTCTATATTTATTTTCGGTGGAAGGGTTCGCTGTGAACAAGGGCTTGGATGAACTCGTTCACCGAGTAGTTCCTCGCTTTGGCTTTTGAGGTGATCTCGAGAGCGAGGTCTTCGTCGGTGAAGCCGAAGGGACGGCCCAGGGCATATTCGATGAGGTGCTCGGTGAAGCCGCGGGCAAAGTCTTTTTCACGGGCTGCGATGAGGTCGCGCATTTCGTGGTAGCTGGCAAACTTGGGGCCTTTGTGAAAGGCGCCCGAGGGATCGATCTCCCAGGTTTTCCCCTTTCTCCAGTTCCTGCCACTTTTGTCTTTGGTGCGGTGGCTGTCTGTCGTGCGCCACTTGCCGGCGGCGGCGAAGTTTTCGAGGCCGAATCCGATCGGGTCGATCTTGCTCGATGGAGTCAGGCTCCCAGACTAGGCGAAACGTATTACGTTCGCGGGCTTCAAGGAGGCGGATGAGCTGTTCCTTGGTGAGATTGCGGTAGTCTTGCTTTGCCAAGGTGGGAATGGAAAATATGTCAGGAACTGATTAGGCCTGCGTGGTGTCAGGGATGGTATCGGAGGGAGTGCCCTCGGGTGAATGGAAAATATCGAGATAAGGGTCGAAGCGGAAGCGACGGTTTCTTTTTTGGCCGGTGGTTTCTTTGATCAAGCCGAGTTCCTCGAAGCGGGAGAGGATTTTACCTGCCTGGGTAAATGAGATATTGAGCTGTTCTTTGACTTGATTGGCAGTGACAGCGGGATGCTCGAAGAGGTAGTCGAGGAGCGGGAGGGCACCATTCATATTGCCAACAGTATCGGCGACCTTCTGGCGGGTCCTTTCGCGGAGGGAGATGATTTCACGAGCTGTCGTGACGGCATCACGAGAGACGGTGGCGACCCCTCGGAGGAAGAACTTAATCCAGCCTTCCCAGTCGCCAGTGCGGCGAATGGCGGTGAGGCGGTCATAGTATTCCATGCGGTGGAGCTTGAAGTAGTGGGAGAGGTAGAGGAGGGGGAACTCGAGGATATCGCGGTGGCAGAGGAGGAAGGTGATGAGGAGTCGGCCGACGCGGCCATTGCCATCGAGGAAGGGGTGGATGGTTTCGAACTGAGCGTGAGCGTAAGCGCAGTGGATGAGGGCGGGGAGATCGCCGGGTGCGTGAAGGAATTTTTCTAAATCACCGAGGGCCTGGGTCATCTCGTGGACAGGCGGTGGGACGTAAGTAGCATCCTTTAAAGCGCAGCCTCCAGGTCCGATCCAGTTTTGGGAGCGGCGGAACTCTCCGGGGTTTCTCTCGCTGCCCCGGGTGCCCGCCATGAGCTTGACGTGGATTTCACGGATGAGGCGGAGGGACAGCGGGAGGTCGCCGCTGCGGATTTGGGCAAGCCCGTGGTTCATGGCCTTGATGTAGTTGACGACTTCCTCGACGTCCTTGGGCGTGCCTTGCTCGCCGGACTCGTAGTCGATGACGTCTTCGAGCGTGCTTTGGGTGCCCTCGATCTGTGAAGAGAGGACGGCCTCGTATCGGACATACATCGCGACGAAGAAATTCGGGCTGGGAAGGACGGAGCAGACGCCATCGAGTCGGCCGAGGGCGCGGTCGGCATCAGACAAAAGGCGGACGATCTCCTGATCTTGGTCGAGAGGAGGTTCCGGGGGAAGTGGGGACGGGATGAAGGCCGAGTAGCCTTCACGTTGTTTTACAAAATGCCCTGATCGTGAAATAAGATCGCTCACGGGGGATATTTATCACCCAAATGGAGAATAACCGAGAGGAAAAGGGTTCTTATTATTCAAAATGGTTTATTTTAATAATAAGGAGCGAATGGAGGGAGGAGTATTGCTCGATCAGGTAATATGGTTGCGGGCATACAAAAGATGTAGGGTGAGACGCTCACGCTCCATTTTAATTGAGGCGCTCGATTTTGGTGATTTCACCGGAAAACGGCTCGATGAAATGGTGTTTTGGCACCATTTTGGTGGCATGAACATTACTCTTAAAGAGGTCCCCGCTGATCTCCATGCCCGAATCAAAGAGGCGGCGGATCAATCTGGCCGGAGCATCAATCGTCAGATCATTTTCACTTTGGAAAAAACGCTCTTCCCAGTGAAGTCCTCTCGCGAAGATTTGCTGGCCCGGATTCGGAAGCGCCGGGGGCGGATGGGCGGAATGATCGATGATCAGTTCATGCAATCTGCGATTGAGGGGGATCGCTCGTGATCGTCGTCGATACCAATATTCTGGAATATCTTTTAATCCAGGGGGAGCACTCGGAGCGAGTCGAGCAGTTGCTGATCGAGGATTCAGATTGGGTTGCTCCCCGTCTTTGGCTCGATGAATTTCTCAATGTCCTCGCGACGATTGAGCGCGTTGGGAAAATGGAGTCCCAAGAAGCCGATGGGATCTTAAGCGATGCGATCGAGCTGATGGAAGATCGGAGCTATGACGTCCCCGCTCAGCGGGTTTTGGCAACGGCGAGGCGGACTGGCTGCAGTGCCTACGACAGCCAGTTTTTGACCCTGGCGGAGGACCTTGGGCTTAAGCTTTATTCCTTTGATCAAAAGCTCATCAATCGATCGGGAGGAGTTGCAGTTAAGCCAGAGTGATTAGAAAAGCCTGCAGTGATCAACATTTGATGAAGAGCGCAGGAGTTAGATCGCCTTTTCAGGGCTCGTGCCATCCGGGGGCGGGAAACCCAGGGCGCGCTTCGCTCTGCCCGTGGGCTACGTTGGTTTGCCCCGTTGGGGCGGGAGAAAGGACGAGGACAGAGAAAAAACGTAGGGTTGGAAACCCACGCTCCATATTGGCGGAGCTGGAGGTCTATTTTTCGACCTTCTCGAGGTGCCGCTTTAGGTTTTCGGCTTTGCTTTTTATTTTCTCGATTTTCTGTTCGGTTAGCTTCTTGGATGGATCGTCATGGCGGGAATGGGGGCATCCTATGTTTACTTTCGATGAAAAGGTTCGCTGTGAACGAGGGCTTGGATGAATTCGTTCACTGAGTAGTTCTTTGCTTTCGCTTTTGAGGTGATCTCGATGGCGAGATCTTCATCGGTAAATCCAAACGGACGGCCCAGGGCATATTCGACGAGGTGTTCGGTGAAGCCACGGGCGAAGTCTTTTTCACGGGCTGCGATGAGGTCGCGCATTTCGTGGTAGCTGGCAAACTTGGGGCCTTTGTGAAAGGCGCCCGAGGGATCGATCTCCCAGGTTTTCCCCTTTCTCCAGTTCCTGCCACTTTTGTCTTTGGTGCGGTGGCTGTCTGTCGTGCGCCACTTGCCGGCGGCGTCGAAGTTTTCGAGGCCGAATCCGATCGGGTCGATCTTGCGGTGGCAGCTGGCGCACTGGGCTTCTTCCATATGGGCTGCCAGACGCTCGCGGGTGGTGAGTGGTTTGTCGGCGAGGCGCGAGATCTGAGGCACGTTCGGGGGCGCCGGTGGTGGCGGATCGTGAAGAAGGTGACGAAGGACCCAGGCGCCGCGTTCGACCGGACTGCTTTCGACGCCGTCGCTGCCCATGGCGTGGATCGCAGCCATGCCCAACAAGCCACCGCGTGGGGAATCGGCCGGGAGGGAAACTTTCCGAAACTCGTCGCCGGTCACCCCCTCGATGCCGTAGTAGGTCGCGAGGAGGCCGTTGATGAAGACGTAGTCGCTCTTAAGGAGTTTGCCAATCCGGCCCTCTTTGGGATCGCGAAGGAGGTGGGCGAATGATTGATAGACCTCTTCGCGGGCGGCGGAGCGGGTGCTCTCGTCAAACTCGCGATGCAGGGAGACGTCGAACTGGAAGAAGTCGAGCCGCTCCATGTCGAGCCATTGATGCACGAAGCCGGAGACGAATTCATCGGAGCGGGGATCGGCAATGAGACGATCGACTTGTTGACGAAGAATGTCCACTTGGCTCAGTTCCTTCCGTTCCGCCAAGGCGAGTAGTTCCTGATCGGGCGGGGCACTCCAGAGGAAATAGGAAAGACGAACCGCCAGTTCGCGATCAGTGAGTGTTCGGTGTTTGGACTCACCGGTGGGCTCATTGAGGTAAAGAAATCCGGGCGAGGCGAGAATGACGCTGAGGGGTAATCGAATCGCGACATCAAAGGGATCCCCCTTGGCGCGACGGGCTTCAAAAATGACGGACAAGCGATCGATAAAGTCGCGATCGGGATGAGCGCCCCGGAAGGCTTGAACCGCAAACTGTTCGAAGATCTTCCGGGCTCGCGACGACTCGTTCGGGTCGGCTTCGCTGCTGACCAACCAGTCCCGCTGGTTAGAAGTGCTATCGGATGATCCCAGCGGACCTTCCCACTCGACCCAGTCGATCCACAGCGTGGGATCCGGGCCCACGCCGGTTTCCTTTCGAGCCGCCTGATACCGCTTGTTGTCGTTCTTAGGGTCACGCTTTTCGCGGAGAGCGAATTTGCGGGGGCCGTCTTTGGTGAGAGTAATCGGTAGTTCGAGAGTCTGGGGTGCGTCGGTTGATCCCGTCACTTGAAAGGTTTTCAGGTGCGTAAATTGGTTCTTATCGGGAGACGCGCCAAGATCGACAAAATGGCGTTCCGTTGGCGTGCCTTCAACGGCGCCGATCCGGAAGCGTAATTTGTAGTCGCCGGGCGGAAGGGTCTCGACCACGTGCTTTGTTTTTAGCCAGCCGGATGGGTGCTCCGGAGGCAGCGCGATCAACTCATTCTTATTGACGTCCGAGATCGTCAGGAAAGAGCCGGTCTGTGTGAGGGGATTGTTGCGGTAACGGCGGTAGCTCGGGCCGTGCTCCTTAAATTGCTTGATGCGAAACTTCGCTTCCTTCTCGTCCACGATCCCTTTCTGCGGCTGACCGGTTTTTAAGAAGGCCTTGGCTTGATCATGGCCTCCTTTGAAGTAGCCGTTGTAAGTGCCGCCAACTTTGCGGTTGGCATGCTCTTCGACTTCGCGTCGCTGTTTACTGGTGCTTGGCGCGGCGGCGATGGGACCTTCCAACTCGACCCAATCAACCCAGATCGCGGGAGGAATTCCGTAGCCGTTCTCTCTTTTGCCTCGGTTGAAGGTATCACGAACACTTTTTCTATCGGTCGGGCGTCGCTCCTGGATGGCAAACTCGCGTGGGGTATTGGTTCCGACTTCGACGGTCGTCTCAATGATCTCCGGGTTTTCGATGGTGCCGGTGACCTGGTGACTGCTAAGCGGGAGGCTGGCGAAGCCGGCAGGCACTTGATTCACCCGCTGCGGATGGCCAACCTCGATGAAGTGTCGGGAGGCCGGGGAACCTTCCACCGCTCCTGCTCGGATTCTCAGTTTGTACGTTCCCGGGGGAAGATACTTCGGCTTGGGAGTGACGTCGATGCGCTGGATTTCCCAGGCCAGCTTCAGGTAAGTGCCCCGGTCGCTGTGGGGGAGTTCGGCGTAATGTTTGATGTAGTTGTATGATCGTTGATAGCCACCCTGGTTGGAAAACGAGGCGGCATTGGCATCGCGGAATCCGAATTTTTTGGCATCGGGTCCTTTCTTCAGAAGGTCGGCATTCTGGTAGAGCCGGAGGCGCCATCTGTCATCGAGCCCGGGGAACTTCTTGCGAAGTTCGTCCATGATTTTTTTGTTTTCCGGGTCGAGGGCCGCTTTATCCACTTCGGCCTTCCAAAGCAGATAGCGTTTGTTGGTTTCCTCCATCTTCGCCATTTTCTTGAGGCTCTGGACGTTGACCGTCTTTTCTGGTTCGACGCGAAAAGTTCGCGATTCCTGGGTCAATGCAGCCTGCCGCTCGAACAATTCGTCAATCGCGCTGCGACCGAGTTTGAGATACTGCTCAATCTGATCGCTGGAGATGAATTGGGAGGCACCGACCGTATCAAACGATCCGGAGCCGCCATCGGATGGCAGGGAGGAGGTGTCGACTTTGACGCCGATGAGTTGCTCGATGGTATTCCGGTATTCCCGCCGGTTGAGTCGGCGCATCGAAATCTCGCCGCCGGAGTCGGAAAGGGATTTGCGTGCCGCGACCATGGTGTTGGCGAGGTCATGAAGAAAGTCGACTTTTTTTTCGTTCTTTGGCTGCGGTTCGTCCTCTGGAGGCATCTCGCCGGAGTTCATCGCATTGAGGACTTTCTGCCACAGCTCGGCGTCCTTGATGTTTGTAATTTGATAAGGAAGATCCTCGAGGTTCATCTTGCCTTCTTCGCTGAAGGCATCGTGGCATTCGAAGCAATACTTCTTGATGAAGGGAGCGTGTTTTTTGGGGAAGGTTGGGGTGCGTTCCTCTGCCTGGGCGCCGGTAAAAGAAGCGAGAATTCCTAGAAGACAAACGGCCGGATTGATGGCTCTATAAAATCGAATCATGCCTGAAGTTCCTTCACGATTTCAGAGCTATCGCCGTGGCGCTCAGCCTTGATCCCCATCCCGTGCAGCATTGTCAGCCAGACGTTACAAAGAGGGGTGTCTTTCGTCAGGACGAGGTGTTGGCCCAATTTCAAATTTGCTCCTCGACCGGCAAGAACTGTCGGGCAATTGGTGAGGTAGTGGATCGAACTGATATTCGACCCAAAAGCCACCGTGGTATGATCGAACAAACTCGATCCGTCTGCCTCTTTCGTGGCTTTGAGTTTGTCGATCAGCCCGGCCAGCATTTGCGAATGGGCCTTGTCTCTGGCTTTGGAAGCTTCCATGCGATCGCCGGGGGAGTAGTGGCTGACATTGTGGGCGCTGTGTTTGACTTCGAGGCTCTGCAGGAGCGTGTTGGCTGGGAGGCGATAAGTCAGTGCACGGGTATTGTCAGTTTGCAAGGCAGCAACGATGAGTTCATACATGATCTCCATCTCAAATTTCCCCTTCAAACCGGGAGTAGGCTCGTCGAGGGGTGCCTTGGCTTTTGGGACGTCAAGCCAGTCTTCGTCTTTGCCGAGTCGCGTCTCGATGTCGCGGATGCCTTGAAAATATTCATCCAGCTTGTCGGTGTCAGTTTTTGAAAGGCCACGCTGAACACGTTTTGCTTCGGTGAGGACGGCGTCGAGCACGCTGCGGTTTTCCGCGATGGCGGCCTGACGTTGTGCCAATGGCATGTCATCTGCGGAAAACAGTTTGTGGAAGACCTGGAGCGGATCGTTCTGACCGGCGACGGGTTTGCCGCGTTGATCCCAGGCCATGGAAAGTCCGGGGCCGTGACCCTGAAGTTCGGAGCTGTTGAGTTGGATTGAGGAGAAGCGGGTTTCTTGTCCCAGTTGCTGGGCGATGACTTGATCGACAGAAATGCTGTTGGCCATGTTCTGGCCGGGTAAGGAATAGCGGTTCGCTCCCGTCAGCCAAAAAGTGCTGCCCCAGTGCGCCTCGTTGGCGAATTGGTTGGAGCAGCCCTGCACCACGGTGATGTCGGATTTGTGACGAGCGAGCGGAGAGAGTCCCTCGGAAAGTTCGTAGTCGCTGCCGGTCTTGCCCGTATCCGGAAACCAGGTCTCCTTGGTCATTCCAAACCCCGTGCCAAGAAAGACGGCGCGTTTCGGTGGTATACCCTGCTTGGCGACCGCCGCTGAAGCGAATTGACGGAAGCCGATGGACTCAAGCGTGGGTAGCGCGATGAGCGCTCCGGTTCCACGAAGAAAGTGACGGCGATTGAATTGATTTCTCATGTCTTAAAAGTAGGTTTGAGTCGTCTTGGTTTACTCTACGATTCGAATCGGGAGGTTTGGACGTTTGGTGAGCGTGAGTCTCACATCGTCGGCATAGTAGCCGCCGAGTTTGATCGGGGTTTTGGTCCCTGTCATCGTATTTACGTTTACCGAGATGAGCGCGATAGTGGCTTCTGGATCGAGGATGCAGGAAGCTGAAATTCTTCTAGCCTCATCTCCGGGGTTGAGCTTGATGACTTTATTCCCAAGCGCGAGGGCATCGCTGATCACGAGTGGCCATGCCTTACCGATCGCCCCGGGTTCGGATTGGTAAAGGTGAATGGTGCACGATCCCTTGATCTTGGGTAACTCTGCATCATTGGGAGCGACTTCTCGATGAAATCTGGTTGAGAGTTCAAGAGTGACTTGGTCGTTTGTATTCAACTGTTGTTGGAGAGACGTGAGGTCGATGAGCTGAAAGACATTACAGGCGGAAGCTCCGCCATTGGGCTTGTCGGTGACATTGGCGGTTTCAAGAAAGCGCAGAATCCGATTTCCATCCTCCTCGATGACCTCGGCCGGGTCGCCACTCCATTTGCCGAATTCGGCGGGGAAACCGAGTGGAATCTGACCGGCGGATTCTTCAAAATTACCATTCGAAACAGAGATTATTCGTTCTTCTGATTTGGGTGAGCTGATCGCCCAAACCACTCCGACTCCAAGTAGTCCCACGAATGCTCCGGCGACAACGGCGGCGGCGAGAGGTCTTGGCCAACTGATGGAAGGAGTCCCGGAAGAGCGGGGCGGGGTGGATTCCAGATCCAAGGAGATGACTTCATCACCAAGAGCCCCATGAATGCGGGCGGCTTTTAGGTAGTCGGATCGCAGGCTGGCGTTGGTCTCGATTTCTTTCGAGAGCGCATCGGCTTCTTCTTCGGTGGTTTGACCATCGAGGTGCTTTTGAATGAGGATTTTCCAATCGGGTGAATCAGTCATGCTTGGGCCTTTCTAATTTGTCTTTCGATGCAGGTTTGTAGCTCGCTGCGTGCACGTTGGATCGTTTTGTAGATTGCCTCGACCGTCCGGCCTTCGCGTTGTGAAAGAGTCTCGGGGCTGCGCCCTTCATGGTAGTAGCCTTTGATCAGACGACGGGATTTTTTGCTGAGTTTGCCCAGGCAGGTGGCGAGGTGCGACTCGATGGTATGATCGAATTCCGCTGAGTGCTGCATTTCGAGTTCGAGGGCCTCGATGGCTTTCTCCGAGAGTTGGGCCCGGCGTGATTCGCGTGCCAAAAAGCGTCGGGTCTCGATGCGGGCAAAGCCCATGGCCCAGTTAAGGAAGGGGCGGGCTTCGTCGTAGGTGTCGAATTGCCGCCACAGGGCGACCGCGGTTTCCTGCATGATTTCCCGGGCATCGGCTCGATGCGGAACCGTCACGATAATCGAGCGCAGCATTACCGGCTCACTTTCGAGAAGTAAGCGGGTAAAGCGTTCGTGATCGTCGTCTAAGTCCGTCGCGGGCATGGTGATAAAGGTAAGCTTTACACCAGGTCCACGGAAGGGCGGATTATTGGACAAAAAATTGAGATTTTTTTTCGATCTCTTTGGTGGTCGTTAAAAAATTAACGAATAATTCTTGCGCTCGGTGGATGTGGCGGCAGAGCGCGTTAATATTTTAACGGAAGGAACGCCACTATGTCTGACCCCTCTGATCTTAGCCGCCGCGAACGGCAAATAATGGACGCTGTCTATTCCCTCGGGGAAGCGACCGTCAAGACCATACCGGATCCGCCGACTTCGATGTCGGTGCGTCGTTTAATGCACATCCTCGTCGAGAAAGGTCAGGGCAAAGGTCGTGAGGTTTCTTATCGGCCTCGCAAGGCCAAGGCTGAAGCGGGCCAAAGTGCCTTGCAAGGGGTGCTGGAAACATTTTTCGGCGGCTCTCTCGAGAACGCCGTGGTTACCCATCTGGTCGCAAGCAAGAAGGGCATCAGTGCAGCGGAGCGCAAGAGGCTCATGGCGATGATCGAACAATCGAAAAAGGAGGGCAACTAAGATGATGACGTCATTGATTATTGATTCCACCTTGAAGGGATTCGTCCTACTCGCGATCGCCGTGATTATTGCGGCTGCACTTTACAAGACCTCTTCGGCCACATGGCACCTGGCCTGGCTCGCCCGCCTGCTTTGGACGGTGCAGAAATGGTAACAGGGGTTTGACGTTTAACGCCAAGAATCAGCAGCATTGGAAGATCGACAAAGTTGACCTGGCTGAGAAGAAGCCTACTTCCACCCTGCAGAAAGACGGCAAACCTGTGGGCGAGTCGAAGCTGTTCGACCTGACTTCGAACACGACCGTGTTTCGCCACGCTCGATAACATCGCAGTCGGACAGCTAGGGCAGATCAATCTCACCTGGGCAACGCTCTACGGTCCGGGGCGAATTTTTCATATCTGGCTGGACGAAGACAGCCGCATACTGGCCACCGCCCGCCAACTCGAACGCCACCGGAACCACATCCGCGAGCGTGGTTTGCCGGAGCTCATCGCCGCGATAGACGACAAGAAAAAGGTCGTCACCATCACCTTCTTCGATAGTGTCGATCCGGATCTTTTCAAAGATCTGACCAGCACCAACCCCAAGGCCCTCGGTTGGTCCCGGATGCAGCGGCGTTTAGATCCAGGTGCAATGTGGCATGCTACTGGAAGGGTTTCGATCGGGAAAGCCTGTGCGCTTTTTTCCTGCCGCCTGGCCAGTCATAGGGCTCCCGAAGGAGGATAGTTTCTATGGGCGCGAGTAGGACGGGTCGGAGACCCATTCTACTCACTCAATCTTTATGAACCGCACGCAAACCGGGCTGGGCACTTTCACACTGGCCTTGGTTGGCGTCAGCAAACCGGTCTTCTGATCGATGCGGAACACGATGACATTGCCGCCGGACTGGTTCGCAACGAGCATGTATCGCCCGGTCGGTTCGATGGCGAAGTTGCGCGGCGTCTTGACGCCTGTTCCCTGGTGGCCAACTGCCGTCAGCTTGCGTGTCACCGGATCGATCGAGAAAATCGCGATCGAGTTGTACGGGTCGCGGTTCGATACATAGACGAACTTCCCCGACGGGTGCACGACTGTTTCTGCCGTACTACCGCCCTTGCGCTCGACATCGCTGGGCAGGGTGGACAGCACCTGCTTCTGGGTCAGGGTGCCTTTTCCCGGGTCGTAGTCACAGGCGATGATGGTCAGGTCGGACTCGCCATTGATGTAGGCGCGCTTGCCGTCCGGGCTCCATGCGAAGTGGCGCGGTCCGGCGCCCTTCGGAGCATCGAACGCTCCATGCGTGGTCAGCGTTCCTTTCGCAGCGTCGAAGGCATAGACGATGACCTTGCCCAGACCCAAGTCGCAGCACAACGCGAACTTGTTGGCCTTGTCGACGTGGATCGAGTGGCCGTGCTTGCGTTCGCCGACGTGCTGCTGGAACGAGGATCGGTCGCTGAGCATGCCGGTGTCCGGGTCGATCGGGATAGAGATGCAACTGCCACCCGAGTAGTTGGCGGCGAGAACGTTTCGGCCGGACGGATCGACGATCAGGTGGCACGGCGCGGCGCCCTGCGAGGGTTGCGAGTTGAGAAACGTCAGCTTACCGGTCTCCGCATCGATGGAGAATGCGCTGAGGGTCGCCTCCCGTTCGTTGACGGCGTAGAGGAACTTCTTGTTTGGATGAAATGCGACAAAGGAGGGGTTGGCCGTCTCGACCGCCAGCGTCGCAGCAGTGAGTGAGCCGTCCTCAAGGTTCAGCTCGCTCTGATAGATCCCCTTGCTCTCCTCGCCAGTGTAGGTGCCTAGGTAAACGCGGTATTTCTCCTGCGCTTGGGCTGGAGACGAGGTGGTGAGAGCGATGAGGATTGCAGCGAGTGCTCGTCGAATGTTCATTTTCATTTGTGGTAAGTTTAGGTTCACTTTATCTCTGGCGTAAAGCACACATACTGAAATGATCGGACGGGTCGAATAATCCCAATGAACTTCCTCCTACCAACAGCCTTCACTCTCGCCTGCGCGATCCCGGAATTCTCCGCCGAACTCCCCCGCAGCGAGCCCGAGGCCAACGACGTTTCCTCCGTCCAATATGGTCTATTACGAGCGAAATACTTTGCCTGAGCAGATTCATTGACTGGCCGCTCGGTCAAAGACTTTCCCTCATTCTTCAGGGAGTGGTCACTACTTTGAGGCGGACGAAGCTCCGGGATCCGGCGGAAAGAGCGGGACTTATGATTACGAAATCTTTCTTGCCTGCAACTGGCGAAGCGCTGACAAAGGAATCCGAAAATTTCGAAATGAGGTCGTCGGAAAAATCGGTCTCCACCATGACGCCACACGCTGACCGTGATCTTTCATAGCTGAATTGAAATTCACCATTCACGAGTTCGACTGTGATCGATTTACCGGTATGTAGATTCGGGTCGGTGCTGGTCAGGTATTCAACGATAGCCGGAATTTCATCGAGGTCAGAATCACTAAGTTTAGCTCTGGGCGACATGCCGTGGATGGTCAGCCGATTATCGAGCGAGACGCTGTCACTGACTGAATGCTAGGAATTTGCTCCTGGCGGCACGGCTTTGAAGCCGTCTTTGGATCGGAGCAAAAGGGGGAATGCCTCTCTCAGAGAGATCACCGGCCAAGCCGGAGCTAATTTTGGGGCGGGGCGAAGCGGACGAGGGGGCGATCATCACCTTCGAAGAAGCCGGGGATAGTGAGATCGGCGTTATCCGGATCGGTGAAGGTCGCAGTGAAATCGTTATCGAACTAGGTGCCGGTGGGAGTTTTTGCCTCGAAGACGAGCTCAGTTGGTTTCCAGCGGGAGGCCAAATAGTTGTGGGCTATCACGGAAGAATGGATGAAATTTGGTGGAGGGACAATTTTTTGGGAAAGGTGAGGAATTGTAGGGAAGGGCTTCCGGGCGGTGTGGAGGTGCTGTTGGGGTTACGGGTGTGAGGTAGACGGGAAAGCGGATATCTCCATACTGGGCTGGAAGTTGAGGCTTGGCAGGTCGGGGTGAGGAGTCACCTTTGCGCTAATACACGATGAAGGAACGTGAGAAGGGAGTATGCGGGAATCCCCCGCCGTGGTTGCTGGGATGGAGGGCTGCGAAGGCAAACCTCGTGCCCGGCAGTATCGTGCCGGTGGTGATGGGAGCGGTCTTGGTGCTCTACTTTTTTCATCCGGCCACCCGAGAATTTATCGAGCGGATGGCGGAGACTAAGGCGCAGTGGGGATTTGGATATAGTGCTCTGGTGGGGATTGTGGCCGGGGCATTAGTGCCGGAGATTCTGCGAGTCGCCTTCTTTCAGAGGGGTGGTGCGACGCAGCGCAACTTTAAGAACCTGATCTTCACGGTGCCGCTCTGGTGCGTGATGGGCTTGTGCGTGGATCTCCTCTATCGGTATCAGGTCGTTTGGTTCGGCGACGAAGCAACATTGGGGGTGGTGGCGAGGCAGGTGTTTGTGGATCAATTCCTCTACAATCCGCTTTTCGCGGCGCCGGTGTTGGTGTGGCTTTACGATTGGCGCAATGGGGGGTATCGCATGCCAAAGGATCGGTTCAATGTGCGCTACTATTATGTTCACGTTTTTCCGACGCTTCTCGCGGGTTGGTCGGTGTGGATTCCTGTGACGAGCATGCTCTACACGCTGCCGGAGACGGTGCAGGTTCCGCTCTTTGCGCTGGCGCTTACCTTGTGGGTGCTGATCTTCACGTGGATGAGTGAGAATAAGGGGGGGCGTTAAAATTGAAGTAGTAATGGCGAAATTCGAAAGCCAGCTCCCCGCGACGGTCCAAGAAACCGACGTAGTGAAAGCTACCGTGGGTTCGAATCCCACACCCTCCGCCAAACATCTGATTTATAGTGTGTTAACGTGATTCAGGGTGTGGGTATGTCCATAGGGTTTTCTGCCACCGGAAACCGTTGAGTTTAAGAATTAGCTCCAGGCAAAATGGCGACGAGCGCAATAGGTTGTCTCTTGGTTTTTAGTTTTTTTCGCTATGGCCCTTGATTCTGAGGCTGTCTCT
>OJFK01000252.1_pt1 | contig 14010 bp, 11 predicted proteins | sample 1594101 | NCBI WGS metagenome assembly OJFK01 (sample SAMN05416723, study PRJEB24817) | seawater metagenome | isolation source: Sea water | place: Canada:Atlantic | collected 2013-07
ATCTACACAGAGTAGATCGTCGGCAGCGTCAGATGTGTATAAGAGACAGACCCAATTATTCGTTTCAATTGATTTGTACTGTTCCCACGAATACGCTATTTTTACTCCTCACCTCTTAGGTGATAAAAAAATACCCTCTAGGAGACACGCAATGTCATTGAAGAACAGCAAAACTGAACAAAACCTTAAGGATGCTTTCGCCGGCGAATCCCAAGCCAACCGCCGTTATCTTTACTTTGCCGCCAAAGCGGATATCGAGGGCTATAACGATGTTGCCTCTGTATTTCGCTCTACCGCCGAAGGCGAGACCGGACATGCTCATGGCCATTTGGAATATCTGGAAGAAACCGGTGATCCCGCGACGGGGCTCCCCATCGGTCCAACGTCTGACAACTTGAAGGCTGCTATCGCCGGGGAAACGCACGAGTACACGGATATGTACCCGGGCATGGCCAAGACGGCACGAGACGAAGGCTTCGACGAGATTTCAGACTGGATGGAGACCCTAGCCAAGGCTGAGCGCAGTCATGCGAACCGTTTCCAGAAAGCGCTGGACAGTATGGACGACTGACACTCGTCTATGCGGGTTAGCGAACATGCTAACCCGCTACTTCCCCGATAAACTTTATGACATACCAAGGCGCTGCATTGTGAGAGAAGGTAACCTCGAGGCCCCGACTCGCCATCCCATTGACTGGAAGTCTGAAGACTTCTGGGACAAGACAAGCCTGGAGAATGAGCTCGAACGCGTCTTCGACATCTGCCACGGCTGCCGTCGCTGCGTCAGCCTGTGCGACTCCTTTCCCACCCTATTCGATCTAGTAGACGAATCCTCTACCCTGGAAGTTGACGGTGTCGACAAAGCAGATTATAGCAAGGTGGTCGACCAGTGCTATTTATGCGATCTGTGCTACATGACCAAGTGTCCCTACGTTCCTCCTCACGACTGGAACGTGGACTTTCCGCACCTGATGCTGCGAGCCAAAGCCATCAAGTTTAAAGAAGAAGGCGCGAAACTCCGGGACAGAGTACTGACCAGTACCGATACCGTATTCGCTATGACCTCAATTCCTCTTATCGACATCACCGTCAACGCACTCAACAGCAATGTCGGGTTTCGCAAGGTATTGGAGTCCACTGTGGGCATTCATCACAAAGCACCCATACCAAAGTTCCACAGCAATACACTGCGCAAGCAAGTTAGGCCCCTGATCCGTGACATTACTCCAACGGTCATAGGTAAAACCACAGGCAAGCTTGCACTGTACGCCAGCTGTTACGGCAACTATAACAGCCCACACATCGGCACCGATTTCATCAAAGTTTTTCAGCATAATGGAATGCACATCGATCTGGTCCCGAAGGAAAAATGCTGCGGCATGCCAAAACTGGAATTGGGTGATCTAGAATCAGTCAACGCACTGAAAGAAGTGAACATACCGATACTGGCCAGACTGGTAGACGAAGGTTATGACCTGACTGCACCGATCCCGTCCTGCGTTTTGATGTATAAGCAGGAGCTACCCCTGCTCTACCCCGATGATCCTGACGTTATAAAAGTACAGGCTGCGTTTTTTGACCCTTTTGAATACCTGTGGCTGCGACACAGAGGGGACGCGCTCAAAACCGAATTTCCTAACGCACTAGGCGACATCGCTTATCAGGTCGCTTGCCACCAACGCGTGCAAAATATTGGCTTGAAAACACGTGATGTACTGAATCTAGTGCAGGAAACAAACGTTACCGCACTGGAGCGATGTTCTGGCCATGACGGAACCTATGCGGTTAAAAAAGAAACCCACGATAAATCTGTAAAAATAGCGCGCCCCGTTGTGCGCAAGGTGGACCAGCAAGACCCGGATCACTTCATGAGCGACTGCCCAATGGCTGCCGCACACATCACCAACCTATCAGAAAAAATTGATAAGACCGAACATCCCATGACGCTTTTGCGCATGGCCTACGGTCTATAGATTCAGGAGACGTTTATGCCTAACCTGTCACGTGCCGATCTCTGGTCACTAGAAGAGTATGCCGAAATGCGCCCCACCTTTCGGGCACAAGTCATGGCGCACAAGAAAAAGCGTCAGGTTTCTTTTGGAGAGCACGTTAGGTTGTACTTTGAGGATGCACTCACCATTCGGTACCAAATTCAGGAAATGCTGCGGATTGAAAAAATCTTTGAAGCCGCAGGCATTAACGAAGAGTTAGGGGCCTATTGCCCGCTAATTCCAGACGGACACAACTGGAAGGCAACGTTTATGATCGAGTATGAAGATCCCGATGAGCGTGCCCGTCAACTTGCCAAAATGATAGGTATTGAAAATAAAATATGGCTTCAGGTGGACGAGTGTGACCGCATCTACGCAATTGCTGATGAAGACCTATCACGTGATAACGAGGTCAAGACCTCCTCCGTCCACTTCCTCCGCTTTGAACTGACCCCGGCCATGATTTCTTCAGCTCACAGCGGGGGCAGCATTAGCGCCGGCATAGATCACTCCGCCTACTCGGTCGATACTTTTGAGCTGCCAACGGCAGTTCGAGACTCATTGGCCAATGATTTACAGAGTATTTTAAAGCACCATTAGCCGCCAGTTTCAAGTAGGTAGTAGGCGCATTTGCCCTGCAAGCCACTAAAACGCTGTTTATTCACTAGGGCCCATACGTTTTTTAGTATAGCGGGTCGCCACCGCCACCAGTGGATCGTCTGGCCAAGGGTGCTTGGGATAGCGACCCTTCATCTCGCGTTTCACATCATGATAGCTACTGCGCCAAAAACCGGCGAGATCTTGTGTTATCTGCAAGGGTTGCTGCCCTGGAGAAAGCAGATGTATCTGCAAGGCAACTAACCCGCCTGCGACGGTGGGCGTGTCCTCGCAACCGAACATTTCCTGTAATTTGACGGCCAGAACCGGTGGGGTTTGAGTGTAGTCGATCTCCACGCTGGACCCTGAAGGCGCTGCCCAACGTTCCGGGACGAGGCGCTCTAACTCCAATGGTAATGGCCAGGGTAACAGTGCGTGCAGCATATCTTTTACATTCAGACTCCGAAAGTCCTCTAGGCGACGCACTGGGCCCAGATAAGGCAATAACCAAGACTCTAACGTGTCTAACAGTGCCTCATCTGACAGGTCAGGCCAGGGATTAGCCTCCCCGTCAGCCCGTGCTCTGTGCAACAGCATCACCCTGGCACGCCACTGCTGAAGCTTTTTATTAAAGGACAAAATATCGATTCCTTTCTTGCTTACTACCGCCAACAATGCCGCTGAGCGGGCCTCGTCTGACACCTGCTCTAAGACGTCTGATGACAACAAAATGCTGCCAATATGTGTACGTCGCTCGGCCATAAAGCGCTCTTTGCGATAATCCCACTCAACATTCTCTTGCTCAGAGACAAGGGTCGACAGTATTTGACCAAAGTTGACGGGGTCCAGCTCGCTCGCACTATAGATGCGGTCAACAGGCTCTCCAACCTTCCCTCCCAATTCCGCCACCGCCAGCCATTCAGTGCCGGCTAAACTGTCGTCCACAGGCAGCACAGCACTGCGCCCGTTACTCAACTGATACGTATAACCATCACCATCCGCACGTAACCGAGCTATGCGATCTGGATAAGCCCTCGCCAGTAACACACTAATAATATTTTCCTGATCGACCGAAAGAGTGAGCGTTTCTGGCTTGTGTATTTCAGTCGCCATGCTTGCGAAGCGACGTGCCTGCTTCCATACCCGCTTGAACCAACCCTGCAGTTTATCTGGGCAGCGACTCTCCCCCATCAGCACTGCAACGGTGGTTGCTATATCAACACCCTGTTCGCCGAGGGAATTGCGCTCAGAAAGTATTGCTGCCAGTAAACACCCCGTTTCTCTCGCTTGAAGATCGCAACCGATCAATAGCATATGGGCCAGACGTGGGTGCATAGGCATTTGTGCGAGACGCACACCGTGAGGCGTTAGCTGCAAGCAGCCCGCTTGATTCCTGAATGTTGCTCCACACTGTTCCAGAATCGAGACAGCCTGAGCGAAAGGAGCTGACGGCGGAGGATCCAGCCAGCGCAGTTCACTGCCATCATCGACGCCCCAGGATAATAGCTGCAACGCCATCGGAGCCAAGTCTGCCTGAAGTATTTCAGGCAAGGCATGAGCCACCAATCTCTCATGCTGTTGCTCATTCCACAATCGATAACAACGCCCGGGGCCCTGCCGACCCGCACGGCCCTTGCGCTGCTCTGCAGACGCCCGTGAGATTCTTCTGGTGGCCAGCCGTGTCATGCCCGTAGCAGGATCAAATGCAGCTTCACGCACCAGACCTGAGTCCACCACCACAGTGATGCCCTCGATGGTCAGGCTAGTCTCAGCCAGGTTCGTAGACAAAACGATTTTGCGCTTGCCATCGGGTGCCGGCAACAGTGCCTGCAGTTGGCGCTCTAGTGACAATCCACCGTAAAGCGGGGATATCTGCAGCGGCTCTGCGGAATGCTCTAGAGCGTCAGCCAGACCTCTTGCCACACGGCTGATCTCGCGTTGGCCCGGAAGAAAAACCAGGATGCTGCCCGCCTGCTCCTTGAGTACCCGCAGCACCACGTTGATTGTCGGTGGAACAATGGAATGACGTAACTGATGCGCCTCGCAATAGTAGGTTTCAACCGGAAACTGACGACCACTGGAGGTGACTATCGGAGCATTGCCCAGCAGCTTCGAGACTTCCTCGCCCGCGAGGGTCGCAGACATGACCAATAGCTTTAACGCGGGGCCCTCTCGAAATACTTCGCGGCCGTGCAGTGCAAGCGCCAGACACAAGTCCGCATCGAGGTTACGCTCATGAAACTCATCAAATATAACCAAACCGACATCTTCCAGCCCTGGATCGCGCTGTAGCTGCTGCGTGAGAATACCCTCGGTAATCACTTCAATTCGAGTATTGTCGCTGACACACGTGTCCATCCGGATGCGGTATCCAACGGTCTGACCCACCGCGTCCCCTAGCAATTGCGCCATGCGCGAAGCAGCCGCCATTGCGGCCATACGACGTGGCTCCAACACTAAGATTTTGCGCCCCTGCAACCAGGGTTGATCCAGTAATTCCAGCGGCACGATCGTGGTCTTGCCAGCCCCGGGTGGGGCCTGAAGTACGACTTCATTGCCTTCACTCATGCAACGTTTGAGTTGCTCGAGAACCTCGGCAATAGGGAGCTGGCTAATAGCATCAGAATACATACAGCTAATCCTAACGGAGCTACCTCCTGTAAGCTATGGTACAGCATGACCCGACAGGGGTAAGAACCTACATCAATACATCGAAAAAACGAGTGCCGTAGGGGTCTTGGTACAGAGTGGCTTTAAACTACGCGGCAGCTATGCTTAACAATCGCAAACTAGCCACGGCAGGATAACCACAATGACATCGCTTGTAGTGGGAGTTTTACTGTTTGCTTGCGTGCATTTTATCCCCTCCCTGGCACCCTCTCTTAAGGCAAACGTGCTCACAAAAATCGGAGAAGACGCCTACAAAGGTGTTTTCTCACTGCTTCTGCTCGGCGCTTTTTGCGTCATCATCGTAGGCTGGCGCAGCGTGGTAGCAGAACCTATCTACCTTTCATTTCCTGCTTTGCATAAAGTTGCATTGTGGCTGTTAGCCTGCGCTTTTCTGGTGATGGCGGCAAACACACGTCAGTCACGACTCAGATTATTGATCCGCCATCCACTGCTGACCGGTGTAGTGCTATGGAGCGTCAGTCACCTACTGCTCAATGGTGACCCTCCCTCCTGGAGCGCAGAGCTTGTCACCTTACTTATTGCCGCAATCACTGTCGCAGTTATCATTTACCTTCACCCGTGGTTAAGCGGGATCCTGGTCTAGTGGTAACAGACTGCTGCCTATCAAGCGCCAAAAATACAGCCTCAGCCAGCGGTCTCTAGAGGTGCAACTTCCTCGAACGAAAACCGCGTTTGCAGTTTGCCCCGCCACGGTTTCCCCCCGACTTCTACATACGGGTAAATAAAATAGTTCAGTGGTGTCTCCGCGCTGCCCGCCGAAAAAATGAGATCTCTACCTGTCGTGAAATGAACACGATCGGCAGGCTGGCCACCAAAAAACAATTCACGTTTCTCCGGGTGCTTTGACGCCTCAGAAGCATCGATCGGCACCCAACCACGCTCGTCTAAATAGAATTGCACCCAGCAGTGATAACCCCCAATTTCGCCCGCTGAACGGTCCTGTGGAATAGGAAAGCCTATTTCAAAGCGTGCCGGAATACCTTCGGAGCGCGCCAACGCGATAAAGAGCGCGTGAAAATCAGTACAGTTCCCATAGCGCTCATTACAGGCCCAAAAAGTGTCACCGTTTCCCCACCCAGTACCGACTTTTTTGTATTCCACATTATCAACGACCCAGTCGTATATGGCTCTGGCAGTCGCTGCCGGCGAATCATCGGCACGCGTCATGTGAATTTCGGCCAATATAGGCTGAAGTATCTCATGGCCTACCGGCACCAGAGTATTGGGCGAAAGATACTGTACCCGTTGTAACGGGGAAAGTTCTGCGCCCCGACCGTCGATGGCTACCTCTCGGGCCACAGTCCAGTGCAAACTGGCACTCAAAGGCACGCTGCTGTCGGCGGGACGGTGCAGGTGGTAATAGGCATTCCCGTAAACCGCCTCGTGACCCACTTCACCGCGCACAGAAGACTGAAAGGACTGTTCAAGCACGCGTTGTCCGGCATGCTGTGCCGGCATAGGAATATAGATATCAACAGCCTCGCCAGGGGGGAAATCTGCCTCTTCAAACGCATAAGAGAATTGAAACACCCGGGTCTCGGGTCCTATCGCCAAGGCCATCATCGGAAACAGGAAAAGGAAAAGGAAAAGGAAAGGGATCCAAATTAAACCTAGTCGCAATGAAAAAACTCTCTGGCTCAAAATGTAAAAAAGATTACTGGAGTAACCATATCATGTCATGACTCAAAAAATGATGTATTAGCTGGGCTTTGAAAAAGGGTACTCGAAATCCAGATAACGCTCGGTGTAAGCCCACAGTCGATCGGCCTCGACTGAATCTTGGGCCCATGGTTTGGGGCTCCTGCGCTTACAATTAACAAAGTATTCTCCACTGATTTCTGCGACCTCATCACTACAGCAGAGGTAAATCGAAGTCTCCGCTCCTTGATCCGGACTACGGAAAAAAGGCTTTAATAAGCGCGGTAAATTACGACTAAAAAAGCCACCGTTCTGAGTGCCCAACGAGGTAGCCACAGCGCCGGGATGTAGGCAATTTACGGTTACGCCCCGCCCTTTCAGTTGTCCGGCAAGATATTTAGTAAACAGTATATTAGCCAACTTGGAACGCCCGTACTCACGAAAAGTACGGAAGTTTTCAGTGGCCTGCATGTCTTCATAGCCCATGCCCTTTACAAACGCATGAGCACCGGACGATACATTGACAATACGAGCCCGCGGCGTTTTTAGAAGCAGCGGCAATAACAGACCCGTGAGGAGAAAAGGGGCAAAATGATTCACCGCCAGCATCTCTTCATACCCGTCTACAGTCTCCTTGCGAGATGTATTCACAACACCGGCGTTATTCAGCAGCACATCCAAAGAATCTGCTCGCGCCAGGAATGTCTCCCCGGCCCGTCTCACACTGCCTAGGTCCGCCATGTCCATAAGGATAACATCTGGCGTTAAGCCTCCCTCGGCGACAATCTCCCGCTGCAGATTCTCAGCTTTCTCGAGATTGCGACAAAATAAAGTGAGTTGCGCCCCCCGCCTGGCAAACTCCAGACTAGCAGAACGTCCGATTCCGGCGGTTGGTCCGGTTATAGCGATATGTTTGCCTTGCACGAGTGCCTCCCCTCCATAACTCACAATCACAACGCACTTTAGCCGAAAAAAGCCTGCGCTGAAAGCTCACAAGACATTGCTACACTATGATATTCAAACCTGCATCGCTATAATCGCTGCACTTTGAAAGGTGCCCTCAGCATGTCCCTATTTGGAAGAAACAATACACCCCTCAGCGAGCCGTACATGCTGGAACGTCACATCAAGCAAGCGCTTGCCGCAAAAGTCCCGAGCGGACTGAATGTCGAAATTGCTTACCAGATAGTCAAGCGTGTGTTTAATCCGAGGGTAGCCGGCGCCCAAAACATTCCCAAGGAGCCGTGTCTTTTTGTGGGAAATCACTCCCTATTTGCTCTGGACGGCGCCATCATAAGACCCATATTTCTAAAAGAACTACAGCGCTTTCCGCGAGCTATGGGGGATAAATTTCTGTTCAGCATTCAACGTGTAGCCGACATTTTAGTGAAACATGGCGTTGTCATGGGGCACCCTGAAGTATGCAGTGCCTTAATGGACGATCGACAGGATCTATTACTTTTCCCCGGCGGCGCCTATGAATCAGTCAAACCCAAGTCTAAACTGTATGAATTACAGTGGAAAGAACGCTACGGCTTTGTAAAACTGGCGGCCACACACGGCTACACGATTATGCCATTTGGACTGGTAGGCCCGGATGATTTCTATGGGCACCTCACGGAGGGGCAGGACCTACCCGATTCCGCACTGGGCAAATTACTGACTCATATCGGCCTATTGAATGATGATACGCGTTCCGATATCGTCCCACCCATTCCTATTGGCTCACTTGGGACCCCGCTCCCTAAACCCCAGCGTTGCTATCTCGGCTTTGGCAAGCCCATCAACCTATCGCAGCACAAAGGTAAAGCGCTATCAAAGAAGACCCTGCAGTCTGTTCGCACACAGGTGGCACAGCAGATAGACACTCAACTCGCAGAGTTATTGTTAACCCGAGAGCAGGACAAAGGAAAAGACAGTTTACTGCGGCGTCTTCTCACCCTTTAAACCGCCTGTCTATTCACGCATCACCCGCGCAAGTCGTTCTGGATGACGCCATGTTCCGCCGAGCAGCCGGCCTAAGTAAAGCAGGCCCAATATGATCAGCATAGCAACGAACACCCACCAGGAAACCCGCGGCCCATAGCCATAGACAACAATCACGCCATATTGGACCACTAGCATCAACCAGTGCATAGAAATCGACGTCACCATAATCCAGCGCGTATCCCCTGCGCCACGAAGCGCGCCACCCGCAACCAAAATAGTCGCATCTGCTAGCATGTATGTGACTAAACCGATCATCATGTCGCTAGCGAGTTCGCGTATCGCAGCAAAACTTTCTCCCGATGTCTCAAATACATCAATCAGGTTCTCGCGAAATACAAGGAAGAGAACAGCCAGCACGCCCGAGTACCCCAATCCGACGATAAATCCTGAAGAAATCACCTGATTTGCTCTTCCCATACCGTCGCCGCCTACTAAGCGACCGATAAAGCTCATCACACCAATATTTAATCCAATCATTGGGATAAACGAGAGCATGTCCCAGTTGAAGACAATCGCCATGGCAGCACCCTGTACTACACCATAGGATTGAAACAAAAGTAAAAACAGGTTGAAGCTAGAGGTATTCATAAACGACTCCAATCCCGATGGCATACCCAAACGCAGGTAGCGTCGCATGATGCCTCGGTCCAGACGCCAGGACTGCGCCACGGAAAACTGGCGCTGGTGTTCCGCTGACAGATAAAAATACAGGAAGACACTGATGGCAAATACGGTAGCAACGATAGTCCCCAGAGCCGCTCCCGCAATACCCATCTCGGGCATCCCAAGATTACCAAATATAAGCGCCCATGACAGTGGGACATTGAGAGCAGCGCCTGACAAATCCGCGACCATAACAACGCGGGTGCGCCCGATGCCAGCAAAATAGGAAGCCAAGCACGCCTTAAGTAGCGTGAAAATACTCCCGCCCATCAGAATATAAAAATATGTCTGTTCTAGCGGCACTTGAGCGGGCGCGTGCCCAAGCATGCCAAATGCCTGACCGCCGAAGTATGTCATCACCAGTAAAAATGGTGCACTACCCAACACGATCAGAACACCCTGAGTCGTTACCAGTGAGCACTTGGCCAATTGTCCTGCACCGAAGTACTGCGCTACCAGGGCGTTACCGTAGGTTATCAGACCCATAAACAGCGAAAAACAAAAGAACGCTGCCACACCACCACCCAATGACGCCGCAATATGTGTGGCATCGATATAAGACATGAAAAAACGGTCGGTGAAGACCATGACCGCAAATGCACCCTGCGACACCATCATGGGCAACGACAATTTGAGCAGTTCTCGCAAGGCAGTTAAGGAAAGTATCTTCAATGGGAAGGGAAAACCTGTTGTTCTGGGCTGTCTTTTTGCGCCGAAGTAAATGGTAAAAATCTGTCTATATAATTAGCGGGTATCGCTCCGAATCGCCAAAGATTAAAGCGGCTTTTCAGCTCAGTCCAGCTACCGATCAAGCAATTAGCTCATGACGATTTTGAACGAAAAATATTTAAACTATTTTGCTCGAACAACACCCACGCAAACGCCGAAGCACTATATAAATAGTATATCTGATGAAAAAAAACGGCGCACAACGCAAATAGGAGCCCTCCTCTCCTGTTGAAAAAGGCGGCTATATCACGGTTCGCCACAAGCACCACTAATCCTGAAAATAACACCAAACTCGAACTAATGTAACCCGCAAGATAAACCAGTATCGCGAAGAATAACATGCCTGCTAACACCGCCCGCGCCTGCTCCGCCACACCGACATTGAGATCGTTGGGTATACCCTCTCCCGAGGTGACAATCAGGCGTGACCAAGGTATTGCGCGCCTGAATATCTCAGTGTGAATGAGATTCCAAAAGCGCCACACTTTCAGATGCGTACATTGCACGTCTCGCAACAGGCGTATCCGACCGCCCGCTTTTATCATACGGTGCCCAAGCTCAATATCCTCAATCGATGGGTACTGATAGCGCTCGACATCGAAGCCCCCGCAATTAAGGAACGCGGCGCGCCTAACGGCGCCGCAACCAGACCAAAAGGTGTGCGCTTCATCCCTCGCACGATTATGATAATAGTGATGTACAAGGTTTTTGTACTGGGAAAAGAAGTTTCTAGCAGGGGGGTTACTGTCGTAGGATCCGAACACCGCAACAACTTGGTCTACGTCAAACCCTATGCCCAGACATCTCGCCGCATCTGAGTGCACCACCACATCTGCATCGACGAACCAGAGTATATCGCCAAGCGCAGTATTTGCGGCCTGATTTCTAGCCCCTCCCGGCCCGAGGCGGCCACCAGAGGACAGCACCTTGGCACCTATCGTCTCCGCCATCTGCTTACTACCGTCTGTTGAACCATCATCAACCACAATAACTTCAAAAATTTCTCCTCGATGCATCATGTCAATGAGCGGAGGCAAGCTCAGAGGTATAAACTCAGCACCATTGTAGACTGGCATAATAACGCTTATACGCCCATCCAAGTCATTGACTTGAGCCTCCGAAAGATCTGTTGTTTCGTCGCTACTCAATGCCTGATACGCCAAGATTTTTTCGCTTGGTTAGCTCTAGTCGATAGCTTTTTTTTTGCCTCATTTCTTAATCATAGCCTCAAGATAAGTGAGCGTTGCTTGTGCCGCATGCTGCCAGGTAAAAGTCTTCGCCCTTGTCAGTGCGTTACACGAAAGCTGGAGTCTTAAACTGCGGTTCTCCGCCATTTCTATAATGGCCTTCGAAATAGATTCAATATCAAAAGGATCAAAGTATATTCCAGCATCACCGATAACTTCCGGCAGGGATCCCCTGTCACTTGCCAGCACCGGCGCACCACAGGCCATAGCCTCGATGGCCGGAAGGCCAAAACCCTCTGAGTACGAGGGCATCGTCACTGCAAAAGCAGAGCTATACAAGGCCACCAGGTCCTCGTCCGACACATACCCGCTAAAATGCACCCTTTCGGCAAGCAGCGGATTGGTTTTTACCTTAACAGACAGACTATTGTAATTTGAAAAAAATCCAGCGCCCTTTAAATCACCGATCAAGGCCACATGAACATGCCGCATACAGGCATTACCCAGCGATTTTTCGAACCCGTCCAGAAATCCGCTCAGATTCTTATGCGGAGCCAGGCCGCCAACGAAGAGAATAACAGACGCATTTTCGGGAATCTGAGCCCGCTGGCGCGCAGCGCGCTTACGCTCCTCGTCATGTGTTTGCTGGAATTGCGGATCCGGCGCTTCACTAGTCACGTCGATGACATCACTATCGACACCAATATATTCTACAATCTCCGCTTTAGCCGCATTGGAGACAGTCAAAATCCGTCGACTTGCCCAGACAGCACTCCTCATCTTGATTTTCCAGAACAACCGACCCTTCCAGCTAGGAAAAACCAATTTTGGGTAATGTTCTGCAATAGCATCGTGCACAGTAACCATGGCTGGCAGCCGCAGCGGCACGGGAAACCAAGAATACACTGCAGGAAAAAACATGACGTCAATCGGACACTGTGCAACTGCTCTGCGCAATCTGTACATGTCCAAGAGTGACCTACGACTGTCAGCTACTGCGGCTTGCGTTGTCGGTCGTGATGAAGCGGCCTTTACAACAGTTACGTTGTCAAATCGTGTCAGCTCATCAAGCGGCTGATCGACTATAAGAAAAAACTTGTGGTCAGAATCCATTTCAAATAATGCCACCAGGATTCCTCGAGTAAAACGGCCAAACCCGCGATTGTTCCACCAGCAGGTTGCGTCAATGCCGATATTCACTCGTCACACCTTTATTATATTTATACCAAAATCGTCTGCTAACCACAGGTGAGAAAATCCATTATCAGTCACTCTCTTCCTCTAACTTATAAAAATCGCGTTTAGAGTCATTTGACCGCTTGATCTCCTGATATTCAGGCTCAGTGTTGACATCCATATGGTCCACATCATAACCAAGAATTTTTCGGCCCAACAGCAACCCCATCTCAATGGAATGGTCGGCGTTATTGTAGCGATGCGTTCCCCCGCGACCAACGATGTGCAAGCCTTCAAATTGTCCCAGAAAGTCATTAATAACGGCTATTTTGCCAGCATATTCAAGATCGTAGACAGGATAGGCCTGTAGAGTCCGGACACAGGAGAAATCAATCACCTCTGAGCTCTCAATAAATTTAAGCTTTTTCTCCAAATCATCAATACACCGCTGACCGACCTCTTCATCAGTCATGTTCCAGATATGATCATCCTTAGTGCAGAAACACTCGAGTACTAACGAGGTAGTGGATTGATCAGGAATCATCGCGGGACTCCAATTCTTGGGCTCATGCAGGCGCCCAAAAAGAACGTCTTCATCCTGAACGTAGAGCCAGGTGTCGATAGACACTCTTTCCTTGCTGAGAATAAGATTGACCGTAATCAACGCTCGAAAACTAAGTCCTTTAGCAGCATCAATCACCTTCTGATCACACGCCGGTTCCATAATCCGCGGCAACACACCCAAGGGGATAGTTGAAACGACAGTAGTGGCCTTTATTGAATACTCCTCACCGTCGGGCTTACGGTAAACTATCTCAAAATCATTTGGCCCAACATATTTTATCCTAGTGACAGTTGACCCGAGTAAAACAGAATCAGGACCGGTCTTGGCGACAATATCTTCTGCCATTCTCTGAGGGATACGGACGTAACCATCACGCGGATACATGAATTCCTCTATCAGACTTTCATTGTCCGACTTAGTCTTCATTAACGATTCCTGAATTACAGTCCAGATAGACAAACCGGCGCTGCGCTGAGATACCCAGTCTGAGGACAGCTTCTCACAGGGGAGTCCCCACACCTTTTCACTGTAACGGCGAAAGAACATGTCATATAACTTTTCGCCAAACTGCGCCACGTATGCGTCTTTCATATTGTTAATCGACTTGTCGAAAATAGAATACTGTAATGCGGACCACAGATAGGTAATACCTGCATGTATGATCGTAGGAATACCGGCATTCTTGATCACGTTGAGAATGCTGATGGGATATAAGTAATAGCCGCCGTCGTAATACTGTCTCTTATACACATCTGACGCTGCCGACGATCTACTCTGTGTAGAT
>OJFK01000255.1_pt1 | contig 13885 bp, 11 predicted proteins | sample 1594101 | NCBI WGS metagenome assembly OJFK01 (sample SAMN05416723, study PRJEB24817) | seawater metagenome | isolation source: Sea water | place: Canada:Atlantic | collected 2013-07
AGCGTCAGATGTGTATAAGAGACAGGAAAGAATAGTTGCTAATTTTGTATAAAAAGTTACTATAATAAATTAAAAATGAACTATTTTACCCCCGATAACAAACATATTTCGCCCATTCACAAAAAGGCTATAGAAATATTTACGCTTTCTAGTAAGATATCAAACTATTTAGTTCCAGATTTAGCTAGTTTGCAATCTGATGGATCTGAAGATCCAAGCATTTATTTTACGGGTGATATCATTCAACAATCTAATTCATTAGTTCCAGAAATAGTTCAAGCGGAGAGTAAGTATTTTTCTGAAGAAAGACATCAACATCTTGTATCAATTTCACATTTAACAAATGTATTAGATAAAAATTGTGACCGTTTAGAGCGAATTAATAGCAACGGAAAAGAATTTCTTCCTTTGCTTCGAAAAGAGTTAAAAAAGTTTCGAAAACTACAGCATATTTGGATGTTAACTTTGTAATTAATTACACATTTTACAATCTTCCTTTCTTTTAACTTCACCAACTAAAAACCCTTTTTCATTTACTTTGTAGTCACAACATAAAACATAAGCCTGTTTAATTAAGTTTCTAGCTCGTTGAATCCTTGATTTAGTAGTCGCTAATTTCAAGTTAAGAATATTTGCAATGTCTTTCTGTTTTAATCCTTTTATATCAGACAAGAAAAGTGGATCTCTATATTTTTTAGAAAGTGTTTTTAAAATCCCTCGCAAACAATCCTTTTCAGTATGTTCTTCAGATTCTTCAACAATAATATTTTCATTATCAATAAACGCTACAGTTAAATTATTTTCTCGAAAAAAATCAATAACCGTATGTCTAGCTATAGAAAACAGCCAAGATTTGAGTTTAGTATCGTCTTTAAGAGTATGTAATTTAGTATGAACCTTAATAAAGGTTTCTTGCAACAAATCATTAGTTATTTGATCATCCTTAATTTTAGAAAAAATAAAAGATTTAACATCATCATGAAATTGTGTACAAATTAGATTCGTTGTCATAAGTGAAGATTTAAGTACAAATGAAAATAAAATTTCCATTTGTACTGTTTTTTTCTTGAATTAATTAACAATTACAACCGGTACAGTTACAGTTTTCACAAGTGCAATTTTCACATTGACCCTTACTACAATTTACACAATTACAAGTACATTCTTTATTTTTCATAATATTAATTTATATATACTTAATAGACGAATATAGTTAGTAAAAGATGCAAATTATTTTACATATTTCTTCGATACTGTCCACCTACTTCAAATAATGCTTTTGTAATTTGACCTAAAGTACACGTTTTACAAACCTCCATTAAAGCTTCAAATATATTTTCATTATTAATTGCCTTACTTTGTAATTCATTTAATAATGCAGAAGATTCATTCTTGGTTGACTTATGGATACTTTCTATTAAATTAATTTGATATTGCTTTTCTTCTTCAGTAGCTCTAATAACTTCTCCTGGAATAACTGTTGGAGAGCCTTTACTACTTAAAAAAGTATTGACACCAATTATAGGGAACTCCCCATTGTGTTTTAACGTTTCATAATACAAACTTTCTTCCTGTATCATACTTCTTTGATACATGGTTTCCATGGCTCCTAAAACACCACCACGTTCTGTAATTCTATCAAATTCTTGTAAAACTGCATCTTCAACAAGATCGGTAAGTTCTTCAATAATAAAGGAACCTTGTATAGGGTTTTCATTTTTTGCCAATCCTAATTCCTTATTAATTATAAGTTGAATTGCCATTGCTCTGCGTACACTTTCTTCGGTTGGAGTCGTAATAGCTTCATCATAAGCATTGGTATGTAACGAGTTACAATTATCGTTAATTGCATATAGTGCTTGAAGGGTAGTTCTAATATCATTAAAGTCTATTTCTTGAGCGTGCAAGGACCTTCCTGAAGTTTGAATGTGATATTTTAACATTTGCGCTCTTGGATTCGCACCATATTTATGCTTTAATGCTTTTGCCCAAATTTTACGAGCCACCCGTCCAATTACTGAATATTCTGGATCTACCCCATTGCTAAAAAAGAACGATAAGTTAGGCCCAAATTTATTGATATCCATACCCCTTGAAAGATAATACTCCACATAAGTGAAACCGTTCGCTAAGGTAAATGCTAACTGAGTTATAGGATTCGCACCAGCTTCTGCAATATGATATCCAGAAATTGAAACCGAATAAAAATTACGCACTTGTTTTTCAATAAAATATTCTTGAACATCACCCATTAAACGCAACGCAAATTCAGTAGAAAAAATACAGGTATTTTGAGCTTGATCTTCTTTTAAAATATCTGCTTGTACCGTTCCTCTAACTTGTTTAAGCGTATCATACTTAATTTGAGTATACACATTTTTAGGCAACACTAAATCACCTGTAACACCCAATAACATCAATCCTAAACCATCATTTCCTGCAGGAATATCACCTTGATATTTAAGGCGTTCAACCCCTTTTTGTTTATAAATTTCTGATATTTTATTTTCAACCGCTGTTTCAAGATTGTTTTCTTTAATATATTTTTCACAATTTTGATCGATTGCTGCATTCATAAAGAAACCTAAAAGCATCGGTGCCGGACCATTAATCGTCATACTTACCGAGGTCATGGCATGACTTAAATCGAATCCAGAATAAAGCTTTTTCGCATCGTCTAAACAACAAATAGAAACTCCAGCATTCCCTATTTTTCCATAAATATCAGGTCGTTTACCAGGGTCATTCCCATATAGAGTTACACTATCAAATGCAGTGGATAATCGTTTAGCTGGCATCCCCAAACTTACATAATGGAAGCGTCTATTGGTTCTTTCTGGCCCACCTTCTCCAGCAAACATTCTTGTTGGATCTTCCCCAGTACGTTTAAAAGGATATAATCCTGAAGTATATGGAAATTCACCCGGTACATTTTCTTGTAACACCCAACGCAATATATCACCCCAAGCTTCGTATTTTGGCAGAGCAACTTTTGGTATTTGTGAATGGGATAATGATTGGGTATGTGTCTCAATATTAATTTCCTTATCTCTTACTTTAAATGAATAAACAGCTTCTTTATAACGATTAACCTTATCTGACCAACCTAAAACTACTTCCCAGTTATAAGGATCGAAATCCATTTTGTTGCGATCAAACTCTTTAAGAAGTAATTCTAAAAATATTTTATCGTTATCATTCTGAACTAAGCTAAGAATCTCCTCCTGATTTAATCCAAACTTATTTAAATAAGATCTTTCTTTTTCTTTCGAAATAACAGCAACAGCGCAAATGGTTTTATAAATACCATATAATTTTTGAGCGACTTCAATTTGAGTTAGTACGTTGGCATCATAACTTCTATTATTTTCTGAAATCTCAGATAAATAACGAACTCTAGCAGGTGGAATTATAAATATTTTTTCGGACATTACTTCTGATATTTCATACTTTGAAATCAAGTCACTCCCCGTTTTCTTAACCAACTCATCCATTATAGATTTATAGAGTTGATTCATTCCTGGATCGTTAAATTGTGAAGCTATGGTACCGTAAACTGGTAATTGATTTTGTGGGATATCCCATAAATTATTATTACGCATGTACTGCTTCTTAACATCACGTAAGGCATCTAAAGATCCTCGTTTGTCAAACTTATTGATCGCAACCAAGTCGGCAAAATCTAACATATCGATTTTCTCTAATTGAGTTGCAGCACCAAATTCTGGCGTCATCACATATAATGAAACATCACTATGTTCTAATATTTCTGTATCACTTTGACCAATTCCAGAAGTTTCCAAAATGATAATATCATATGCTGCTGCTTTTAAAACTTCAATCGCTTCAGAAACATATTTAGATAAAGCTAAATTACTTTGACGAGTTGCTAATGAACGCATATAAACCCTATCGGAGTTAATTGCATTCATACGTATTCTATCTCCTAACAAAGCGCCTCCCGTTTTTCTTTTGGAAGGATCTACAGAAATTAAACCAATCGTTTTCTCAGGGAAATCAATTAAAAAACGCCTTACTAATTCATCCACTAAAGATGATTTTCCAGCACCACCAGTACCCGTTATCCCTAATACTGGAGTTGTTGATTTTTTGTTTTTTTCATGAATGATTGCTAGTGCTTCCTTAGCAATTTCAGGAAAATTTTCAGCAGCTGAAATTACTCTTGCTATTGCCCCTGGTTCCTTTTTTGAAAGTAAAGACACTTCGTTTGTTAATGACGCACCAATCGGATAATCTGATCTTTCAACTAAATCGTTGATCATTCCTTGCAATCCCATTTCTCTACCATCATCTGGCGAATAAATTCTTTCAATACCATAATCTTCTAATTCTTTTATTTCAGAAGGAAGAATTACACCACCACCGCCACCAAATATTTTTATTTGAGAGGCCCCTTTTTCCTTTAACAAATCATACATATACTTAAAATACTCGTTGTGCCCTCCTTGATAAGAGGTTAATGCAATCGCATTTGCATCTTCTTGTATAGCGGTATTTACAACCTCTTCAACACTTCTATCGTGACCTAAATGAATAACCTCAACACCTGTGGATTGAATGATACGTCGCATGATATTAATAGAAGCGTCATGCCCATCAAATAAGGAAGCTGCTGTAACTATTCGCACTTTATTTTTAGGTTGATATATAGGAGTTGGTTCCATAAATGATTGTTTTGTTTTCAGGCTGTAAATTTACAAAAAAGGGCTTATATATTTTTATTTATTATTCGTTTAGAAGTTCAATGAAATTGTAGCGTCAATTGTATATTGTTTCAGTTATTTAAACAACAAGTATTGCAGCATTATTAAACTGATATCCATTAAAAAAATTGTGAAGACATTTTTACGTTCTTTGTGCAGAATCAAAAGACATAAATAACGCTCATACCAATGAAAATAAAGGTTATAGAAAATTCATTTCAAAAGGTAGCGCTACTATTTTTTATCTAAAATAGCTTTCATTTGTTTTTGTAAAGCTTCTGCTTCACAGGCAGCAGCTTCCGCAAAATCCAATTGATTAGAAGCATAAATAACGGCTCTTGAAGAATTGATAAGTAAACCTACATCTTTATTCATTCCATATTTACAAACATCCTGTAAATTACCTCCCTGTGCCCCTACTCCAGGAACTAATAAAAAACTACCTGGAACGATGTTTCTTATTTCTTTAAAATATTTAGCTTTTGTAGCACCAACCACATACATTAATCGATCACTATGCTCCCAGGATTTTGAAGTTTTTAAAACCTTTTTATACAATTCTTCATCATCAATTAGTTGAGTTTGAAAGTCGAACGCCCCTTTATTTGAAGTTAATGCCAGTAATATGGTACGCTTATCTTTAAAAGACAAAAATGGCTCTACAGAATCTTTACCCATATAAGGAGCAACTGTAACAGCATCGAACGCTAAATCTTCTAAAAAAGCTTTCGCATACATCGCAGAAGTATTACCAATATCTCCGCGTTTTGCATCGGCTATGGTGAAAATTTCTGGATGATTGATATTTAAATAATCAATCGTCTTTTCTAAAGCTTTCCATCCTTTAATTCCGCAAGCTTCATAAAATGCCGTATTCGGTTTATAAGCAACCGCTAAATGATGAGTAGCATCAATTATTGCTTTATTAAAAGCAAAAATTGGATCTTCCTCTGCTAGTAAATGTTTTGGGATCTTATTTAAATCTACATCCAAACCTATACAAAGGAAAGAATCTTTTTTTCGGATTTCGGAAATTAGAAAATTATTTGTCATTGCTTAGGTTAAAAAGTTTCTCCTGATTCCTTTAATTTTTCAGTATTGTTTACCAATTGCAATTCATCAATGATTTTTTGAATATCACCATTTATGATATTACCCAAATCATATAAGGTTAGATTAATCCTATGATCAGTAACTCTACCTTGAGAATAATTATAGGTTCTAATTTTAGCACTACGGTCTCCACTTGTTACCATAGAACCTCTTTTTATAGCATCTTCTGCTTGTTTTTTAGCTAATTCTAAATCATACAATCTAGAACGAAGTACTTTAAAAGCTTTCTCTTTATTTTTATGTTGAGATTTTTGATCTTGACATTGCGCTACTAATCCAGTTGGAACGTGTGTTAATCGAACTGCTGAATAAGTGGTGTTTACCGATTGCCCACCCGGTCCGGATGAACAGAAGTAATCAACTCTAACATCTTTCATTTCTATATGCACATCAAACTCTTCTGCTTCTGGAAACACCATAACTGTTGCGGCACTTGTATGAACCCTACCTTGGGTTTCAGTTTGCGGAACTCGTTGAACACGATGAACACCAGCTTCAAACTTTAAAACACCGTAGACATCATCTCCATTAATTTCCAATTGAATTTCTTTAAAACCACCATTAGTTCCTTCACTAAAATCTACTACACTGGTTTTCCAACCCCTTCCTTCGCAATACCTGGTATACATTCTAAAAATATCCCCTGCGAAAATACTAGCCTCATCTCCACCAGCACCAGCTCTAATCTCCATTACTGCATTTTTAGAATCTTCCGGATCCTTAGGTATCAATAAAAATTTTATTTCTTCTTCTAATAGAGGAATTCTATGTTTAGCCTCGTCCATCTCCATTTTTGCCATTTCAACCATTTCGGCATCACTTCCATCAGAAATAATTTCTTCAGCTTCATTAATATTATCAGTCAAGGTAATATACTCCTCACGCTTATCCATTAATAACCTTAAATCTTTATATTCTTTATTTAATTGGACATACCGTGGTTGGTCTGTAATTATATCTGGTTGAATAATTAAATCACTTACCTCATCAAAGCGTTGTTTTACTATTTGAAGTTTTTCTAACATAAAATTTTATTGTCTTACAAATTTACAATCTTTCTAATTACTTAAGTAAACAGAATAGAAAAAACTAGGTCTTCTTTATAAAAGATGTTATTTAATAAAGAAACTCTCCAAATTCACTTTTAATAGTCAATTTTTTTGTTTCTGAAGCTGCTACCCTACCAACAATCTTTGCATCTACATTAAAAGATTTAGAAATTTCAATGATATCGTCTGCTATTTCTTTAGGAACATATAATTCCATGCGATGTCCCATATTAAATACTTGGTACATTTCTTTCCAATCCGTCTTACTTTCCTCTTGTATTAATTTAAATAAAGGGGGTACTTCAAATAAATTATCTTTTATAATATGAAGGTTTTTTACAAAATGAAGAATCTTAGTTTGAGCTCCACCACTGCAATGAACCATTCCGTGAATGTCTTTATTGGTATATTTTGAAAGGATATTTTTAATAATTGGAGCATAGGTTCTGGTTGGAGATAACACCAACTTTCCAACATCCAAATCGGTATCATTAACTGAATCTGTTAATCTTTTAGATCCTGTATACACCAAGACTTCTGGAACTTCTTGATCAAAACTCTCCGGGTATTTTTTAGCTAAATAGTTATCAAAAACATCATGGCGTGCAGAAGTAAGTCCGTTACTTCCCATACCTCCATTATATGCTGTTTCATAAGTCGCTTGACCAAATGACGCTAATCCAACGATTACATCTCCAGCTTTAATAGTTGCATTGTCAATAACATCACTGCGTTTTATTCGAGCTGTTACGGTAGAATCTACAATGATGGTTCTTACCAAGTCTCCTACATCTGCAGTTTCTCCTCCGGTGGAATGAATAGTTATTCCAAACTCTTTTAAGTCATTTAGCAATTCTTCTGAGCCATTAATAATAGCTGAAATTACCTCACCTGGAATTTTATTTTTATTACGACCTATGGTAGAAGACAATATAATATTGTCTGTTGCACCCACACATAATAAATCGTCAATATTCATAATTAACGCGTCTTGTGCTATGCCTTTCCAAACAGATAAATCTCCTGTTTCCTTCCAATACATATAAGCTAAAGAAGATTTTGTTCCTGCACCATCCGCATGCATCACTAAACAATAATCAGTATCACCCGTTAAATGATCGGGTACAATCTTACAAAATGCTTGAGGAAATAAACCTTTATCTATGTTTTTAATAGCATTATGCACATCCTCTTTTGATGCAGAGACCCCTCTTTGTGCATATCTCTTTGAAATTTCTTGGTCCATAATATCTAAATATTATTGCAAAAATAGTTAAAAAAAAGTCGCTTAATAATGATTAAGCGACTTATATAAATTCTTATTAAAGTTTATTTTAACATGATCATTTCTCGATACTTAGATAATGGCCAAAGCTCATCATCGACCAATAATTCTAATTTATCACAATGATATCTAATTTCATCAAAATAAGGCTTAACTTTATTACAATAAGCTTCTGCACATTTTTCTGTAGAATCAATTTTATTAGCTTTTTTGCGTTCTTCAATCATATCGGTAATACCCATATTTATTTTTCCGATGTGCTCAGAAATTTTTTCTATCAGTTTTAATTGCTCCACCGACAACCTCTTAAAGTCACTACCATAAATATCTTTTAACCCTTGGACATTTTTAATTAAAATATTTTGATATTTAATTGCTGTAGGAATTACATGGTTTCTTGCAATATCTCCAAGTACCCTTCCTTCAATTTGAATACGCATGGAGTACTCTTCTACTTTAATTTCATAACGAGCTTCAATTTCTACTCTGCTCATAATGTTAAGTTCTTCGTATAAAGCAATTGTTTTTTCGGCGACTTTTGCTTTTAGGGCTTCTGGAGTACTTCTATGATTACTAAGCCCTCTCTTTTTCGCTTCTATTTCCCATGCTTTTCCATAACCATCTCCTTCAAATCTGATACGCTTAGAATCTTTAACATACTCTCTAAGTACATTAAAAATCGCATCGTCTTTTTTCATTTTCTTTTCTTCAATAAGAAGGTCCACACTTTTCTTAAATTCAATTAATTGTTTTGCAACAATAGCATTTAAGACCGTCATAGGAGTCGCACAGTTCGCAGTTGAACCAACAGCTCTAAACTCAAATTTATTACCCGTAAAGGCAAATGGAGATGTTCTATTGCGATCTGTATTATCTAATAATATTTCCGGGATTTTTCCTACTACATTTAATTTAAGATCTGTTTTTTCTTCTGGAGATAATTTACCATTAGTAACTTTCTCTAATTCATCTAATGCTCTTGTAAGCTGAGTTCCAATAAATACAGAAATAATAGCTGGTGGTGCTTCATTAGCACCTAAACGATGATCATTATTAGCACTTGCAATAGAAGAACGCATTAACTCTTCATAATCATTTACAGCCTTAATCGTATTTATAAAGAACGTTAGAAACTGAAGGTTGCGTTTTGGAGTTTTACTAGGACTCAATAAATTAATCCCTGTATTGGTACTTAAAGACCAATTATTATGTTTTCCACTTCCATTGATTCCTTTAAATGGTTTTTCATGGAACAATACTTTAAAGTGATGTCTTTCCGCAACTTTTTCCATAATATCCATTAATAAGGAATTATGATCTACTGCAAGGTTGGCTTCTTCAAAAATAGGAGCTAATTCAAATTGATTTGGAGCAACTTCATTATGACGTGTTTTAACAGGAATACCTAATAACATACATTCTGTTTCTAAGTCCCGCATATAATCTAATGCTCTAGTAGGAATAGATCCAAAATAATGATCGTCCAATTGCTGACCTTTTGCAACTTCATGACCTAACAAGGTTCTACCCGTTAAGGTGATATCAGGTCTAGAAGATGCCATCGCTTTATCTATAAGAAAATATTCTTGCTCCCAACCTAAGGTTGCTATCGTTTTGGTAACATTTTTATCAAAATACTTAGCTACTGAAGTAGCAGCAGTATCCAATACTTGTAATGACCTTAACAAAGGTGTTTTATTATCTAATGCTTCTCCTGTATAAGAAACAAAAACTGTCGGTATACAAAGTGTTGTACCGTATATAAATGCAGGTGACGTTGGATCCCAAGCGGTATAACCTCTTGCTTCAAAAGTATTTCTAATGCCACCATTTGGAAAACTGGAGGCATCAGGTTCTTGTTGGACTAATTGTCCACCTCCAAATTTTTCAATTGCTTGACCGTCTTCTGTAGTTTCAAAAAAAGCATCATGTTTTTCTGCAGTAGAACCTGTTAAAGGCTGAAACCAGTGCGTGTAATGTGTTGCACCCTTTGTGATTGCCCATTCTTTCATTCCTGTTGAAATATGATCGGCAATATTTCGATTAATTTTTGAACCGTTAACAGTGGCATCAATCACACTATTATAAGAATCTTTCGATAAAAACTGACGCATAGCCAATTCATTAAAAACATTTTTTCCAAAAATTGCAGAACGTCTTGCTGGTTCTTCTACTGGAATTGGTTTTCTATTTAATGCTACATTGATTGCTCGAAATCTAAGAGTTGCCATATTAATACACTTTTAATTATTACTATTAAATTACAAAAATACCACTTTTATCAAAAGACCCCCTATTTTTTTAGATAGTTTTCTAATAATATTAGTGTTTTTTATCAACATCCCCTATTTTTTTGTTGATATGTTGATTATATTTTAAATAAAAAAATATTAATTGAACTTCAGAAAGACTAAGCACATAAAAATAGCATAGCCAACAAATAGAATAATTCCTTTATACCTTGTTAGAATAAAGCGTTTAGGCAGATGTGCTAATAGATATATGGCAGCAGAAAAACATATCATCCAAATAACATCTGTTAATACTAAAGACATACTGGATTCTAAAACAGTAATTGGTTGTATGATAGCGGTAATTCCTAAAACAGATGCAATGTTAAAAATATTTGAACCAATAATGTTACCTATTAATAATGCCTTTTCATGTTTTAAGGCAGCCATTACAGATGCTGCTAATTCAGGCACACTAGTTCCAATTGCAATCATAGTTACTGCAATTACACGGTTACTAACTTCGAAGTAACGAGCAACATTAACCGCTCCTTTAACCAACAACTCACTTCCAGCCCATAATGCAGTTCCCCCTATTAATATCCAACTAAATATTTTAAAATTAGAGGCTACTTCTACATTGATTTCAATAGGGTTTTTCGCTATTTTAATCTTTCTATTTTTTTGAGCTTTTCTAATTAACATCCATAAATAAACAGCTAAGGCAAGTATTAATCCAATTCCTTCAGTTCTTCCTATACCATTTCCGAATTTTAAAATAAAATACAAGGCCACAGAAAACAACATCATTACGGGCCAATTAAATTTATAAAAATCTCTATCTAAAAATAATGGAGAGATAATAGCAGTTACCCCTAAAACCAAACCAATATTTGCAATATTGGATCCAACTACATTTCCTAAGGCTATAAAAGGATAACCATCTAAGGCAGCTTGAACACTTACAAATAATTCTGGTGCAGAAGTAGCAAATGAAACTACTGTTAATCCAATTACCATTCTTGATAAATGAAATTTCAATGAAATCGCAACAGACGAACGAACCAAAAACTCACCTCCTATTACCAACAAAGTCAATCCAAATAGGATAAAAACAATATTCATATATATTAGTATTAAGTCGCGAAGATACTATTTAAAACACATTTTAAGAATTAAGCAAATACTAATCACTACTAAAAAGAGTTAAAACTAACCAAATTAAAAAAAATCCATTTTATTGTAATAGAAGGAGTCTTCTTTTATTTGTATTTTTACAGCATGAAAAAAACTTTTTTTAAATTACTTGCTAAAATTAATAAAACGCTACTACCCAGTTTTACTAAACAAGGGTTGGATTTAGCAAAAGCAAAAAAATGGCAATTAGCTTTATTTGGTTATCGGCTATGGGTTACAAAAAGAGTTTTAAATTTTAAATAAAATAATTCAACCTATGATTAAAAATTTAATACTACTATCTATAACGATACTTCTATTTGGATGTAAGCAAAATGAAGAAAAATCAACTAGTATTGATACTGGAACTTCCAATAATAAATTAATAACTTTAAATGATTCTATTCCCGCAAATAAAAAATATAATATTGATGAAATTATTAAAATTAATAAATTAATATATCAAAAAACAGATTCAACATTAATTACTGGAGAGGTCCGGTTTTTTTATGAAACTGGCGAAGTTAAACAATTGCAAACCTTCAAAAACGGAATACTGAATGGACCACGTAAAGTATGGCATATAAATGGTCAGTTAATGCAAGAAGGTGCATTTGATAATGGAAAAATAATTGGGTACAGAAGGGCTTGGTACGATAATGGTCAATTAAGAGCTGAAGGAGCCTATAAGAATGGAAAATTAGAAGGAATCCGTAAAGGATGGTGGAAAAATGGTCAATTAAAACAAGAGATATCTTATGTGCAAAACCAATTTGATGGTCCTTTTAAAAAATACACAGAAGACGGAAAAATAAAGGAAGAAAAAATATACAAAAACGGGAAAGTTATTAATCAATAATATTACTAGAGGTATAGAAATAGCTGAACTGAAGGAAAGTGATGTGCCTTTAATATAATACCATTATGTAAAGACTATCCGCTAAGCCGAAGGCATAAAAAAAGCCCTCACAAGCGCAAGGGTTTTATTTAATTTTCTTGTATAATTTAATAGTAAAATAATTACTCAGGAAGTTGTGAAGCATTGAAATAGTATTGCTCACGAATGATCTTTCCATCCTTATTAACTACTATCTGAGAATGTTGTTTCATTTCTTTTATAGCATTAGATTTTTTATTTTTGAATGTAATATCCCACCAAGATATAATGGTTTTAGACTCTGTACCTTCGTATTCAAGTAAATCTGGATATCCGCTTTCACTAACATTAACTACCTCATAGAGTTTATAAAATTCTTTAAGATTCTCCATTTCTTCATCTACAGTATTGTATTGATCCATATCTGAATTCATAACATCTGTTATTCTAGCATTTTCTTTGTACAAACTCCTCATTCCAGGTATATCACCTAATGCAAAATAAGCGTATAATAATCTTGCTTTCGCTATCATTGTATGGTCTTTATAAATAGTACCATTTTTTCTAGTTTGCCAAGCATCATATGATTTTGCCCACTTTAACTGACTATCTATAACTGATAATCCAGTGATTTTTTTACCATCTTTACTAAAAAAGAAGATGGAATTTCTAGGAATTTCAAATTTATAGCCTGTATTTTTATCAAATCCTTTTAATATTTGATAGGTATAAACATTTAGATTATCTTTCCCATACTCCATAGCATCAGAATAGGCAGAACCCCGGTCTTCTATTTTAAGTCCCATTACATTTTCACTCAAATAAGTTGACCTGTTAATTAAGTTTTTCATTATCAACGGTTTTGTATTCATAGCGTTCATCTGCCACCATTTAAAATCTTTAGTAACTAAAGATTTTAGTTTTTCCGCATCGCCTTCAACAAATGCCTTGTTAAATTCATTTACTATTTCAATACCTGGATGTTCGATAAAAATGGTTCCATTTTTCTTTTTTTGAGCAAATACCAAAGTGCTTGCCACAAATAATAATAATAAAGTAATTTTTGTTTTCATATTGTTGTTTTAAAAATTTATTCTCAAAACTAATGAATTAATTGCATATAACAAGTAAATTTTTAGTTGTTTTTTTGCCTTATTAAATTAGTGACTTTTGATGGGTTTTAGACTTAAGTTTATTTTGTATACAACTAAAAACAGTAACCTAGAAACAAAAAAAAGCCTCTCCTATTCGGAAAAGCTTCTCATCGGTTTAAAACATAAACCTAGTCCTATTTAAAGGACTCAACACAACATTTTAATTGCGGTCTGGACGAGAATGAATAATTAATTGTAAGTAACTGTATCCTGATTTATTATAATTATATTTTTAAAACCATTTATGGTAATAATTAATTATACCAGCCTTAATAG
>OJFK01000256.1_pt1 | contig 13878 bp, 10 predicted proteins | sample 1594101 | NCBI WGS metagenome assembly OJFK01 (sample SAMN05416723, study PRJEB24817) | seawater metagenome | isolation source: Sea water | place: Canada:Atlantic | collected 2013-07
CAGAGTAGATCGTCGGCAGCGTCAGATGTGTATAAGAGACAGCCGTTACACCTGTAGTATGGTATAATGATTTAGAAAATCTAGGTTTCAGGATTCATACAATTCCAATTGAAGATGTTGGTTATTGTTTCTCATTATTATTTGGAAACTTAATAATTTTTGAAAACTTGAAAAAAAAAGTAAATAAAAAGTAAATAAAATGGCATTATCTTTTAAAAGTCACTCAAATATATACACGTTAAAATCTATTGTTGAAATGCCTATATCGGTATCAAAAGCTTGGGTATTCTTTAGTTCACCAGAGAATTTAGCGAAAATAACACCACCAGAAATGAATTTTTTAATTACATCTGGGAAGCCAAAAGCAGCATATACCGGTCAGATTATAAGCTATAAAGTAAATGTTATAAGAGGCATTCAAATTAATTGGGTAACAGAAATTACGTGTGTTGACTTTGAAAAATATTTTGTAGACGAACAAAGGTTTGGTCCATATAAAATGTGGCATCACGAGCATATATTTGAAAAAATAGATGATAATAATTGTAAAATTATTGATGTAGTAAGCTATAAATTACCTTTTGGCATAATTGGGAAATGGAGCCATAAGTTAGTTGTAAAAAAACAACTACAATCTATATTTGAATATCGAACAAAAATAATGAAAAAGCTTTTTATAATGTAATTCAGTATTCTTAGGGTTATAAACAAAGAGTTAAGAAAACTTGATTCAAAAAAAGCAAATCTAATGGGCCAACAAAAAAGAAATCCCATTGGGATTTTTATTTCTAAGCTAAATTTTAAAAGTCATTACCGGCATGTTGGCGTGGTTTACTAAGTCTTCACTAACACTGCCGTTAAAAAAGTGGGAAATTCCTTTTCTGCCATGGGTGCCCATTCCTATTAGATTTGCATTGGTTTCGTTTGCAAAGTTTAAAATTCCTTTCTCTATAGAACTGTCGTTGTATATATGAATATTAATACGTTCTTTGTTAAAGTCTTTTATAAAGTCTTTTATTCTTTTGTTAATTTCCTGAGTTGTTTTAAAGCCACTTGGTGTATTAACATAAAGTAAGTTTAAGTGCGAATTGCTCATTTCTGCAAATTTTTGCGCTTCTTTAAATGGGGCTTTACATTCCTCAGAGAAATCGGTAGCATACACAAAGTTATCAGTTTTAAAATCTAGATGTTCATTTTTAATTACCAATACAGGTATTTTGGAAGTTCGCACTACTTTTTCAGTATTACTACCTATAAACATTTCCATAAAACCATTAATTCCGTGAGATCCCATAATAATAAGATCAATATCCTTTTCTTTTACAACTTCACTTACATCATTATAGATTTCACCGTGACCAATAATTGCCTCATGAATCAGCAAGTCCTCTAAGTAGGGTTTTTCCAACAATTCTTCAAAATGTTTTTCGGCAAGTTTTATAAAAAATAATGATTCTGGCATGGCTCCAGAACTTCCTGAATTTGAGGGATTTGATGGCAGTTCGAGGGAATTCAATATATAAATTTGACTTCCATTTTTTTTAGCCATTTGAGCAGCTACTTTTAATGCGTTTTCTGCTTGTTCGGAAAAATCAGTAGGAACTAATATACGTTTCATATGGCGCTTGTTTATTGTTTTATTTAAAAACTTTAAATTACAAAAATAATTCCGAAGAATAAAGGTTTTTTTAAAAGTTAAAAAAACACTATATTTGCACCGAATTTGATACGAAACTAGCTGAGGGGACCAAAAGTCCCCTCTTTTTATAGCTAAAATTAATGAAGGAAAAAGTAAAAAATTTATTAGATCAGGCCTTAGTGGACAATAAATCATTATTTTTAATTGATTTTAAAATTACAGAAGGCAATCAAATAAAAGTAATAATTGATGGTGATCAAGGGGTAACCGTAAATGATTGTATCGCTGTAAGTAGAGCTATAGAACATCATATTGATAGAGAAGAAACTGATTTTTCGTTAGACGTTGCCTCGGCAGGTGTCTCAGAGCCACTTTCGATGCCTCGTCAATATAAAAAAAATATTGGACGTACTTTAAAAGTGAAAACCCAAAATAATGATGTTTTAGAAGGGAAGCTAGTAAAAGTAGATGATACCGAAATAGAGCTTAATTGGAAAGCTCGCGAGCCTAAGCCAATTGGCAAAGGAAAAGTTACCGTTCAAAAAGAAGCGGTTTTAGAATATAAAAATATTGTTGAAGCAACAGTGGTGATAACATTTAAATAGAAGGATATGGAGAATTTAGCATTAATCGATTCTTTTTCAGAATTTAAAGATGATAAGTTAATTGACAGAGTAACATTAATGTCGATTTTAGAAGATGTTTTTAGAAACGCTCTAAAAAGAAAATATGGGGATGATGATAATTTTGATATTATTATCAATCCAGATAAAGGAGATTTAGAAATTTGGAGAAATCGTGTAGTAGTTGCCGATGTTGAAGTAGAAGAGCCAAATCAAGAAATTTCATTAAGCGATGCTCAAAAAATTGAAGCCGATTACGAAATTGGTGAAGATGTTGCCGAAGAAGTAAAGTTGATAGATTTGGGACGTCGTTCAATTTTAGCATTGCGTCAAAATTTGATCTCAAAAATTCACGAACACGACAATACTAATATCTTTAAGTATTTTAAAGATTTAGAAGGAGAAATTTATACAGCAGAAGTTCATCACATTCGTCATCGTGCTATCATTTTATTAGACGATGATGGGAATGAATTAATTTTACCTAAAGAAAAACAGATACCTTCAGATTTTTTCAGAAAAGGAGATAATGTAAGAGGAATTATTGAAAGCGTTGAACTTAAAGGGAACAAGCCTTCTATAGTAATGTCTCGTGCACATCCAAAATTTTTAGAAAAGTTATTTGAACAAGAAATCCCTGAAGTATTTGATGGATTAATTAGTGTGAAAAAAGTAGTTCGTATCCCTGGAGAAAAGGCAAAAGTAGCTGTAGATTCTTATGATGACCGAATCGATCCTGTTGGAGCTTGCGTGGGAATGAAAGGATCTCGTATTCACGGTATTGTTCGCGAATTAGGAAATGAAAATATCGATGTAATTAATTACACGACAAATACTCAATTATTTATAACTCGTGCTTTAAGTCCTGCAAAAGTTACTTCTATCAAATTAGATGAAGAAAACAAAAGGGCAGAAGTAATATTAAAACCAGAAGAAGTTTCTAAAGCGATTGGACGTGGAGGGCATAACATTCGTTTAGCAGGTTATTTAACAGGTTATGAAATTGATGTGTTACGTGAAGGAGCTGAAGAAGATGTAGAGTTATCAGAATTTAAAGATGAAATAGAAGATTGGATCATCAAAGAATTTGAAAAAATTGGATTGGATACTGCTAAAAGTGTATTGGAAAATAATCTTGCAGAATTGGTAAAAAGAACTGATTTAGAAGAAGAAACCATACAAGAGGTATTAAATATATTAAAAGAAGAATTTGAAGATTAAGTAGTGATGTTAACTATACATTTTTAAATTTAAAGTGAAAAACAGGAGAAAGCATTTATATGTCTGAAGTAAAAACAATGAGACTTAATAAAGTACTACGTGAATTCAATATTTCATTGGATCGCGCAGTAGAATTTTTAAGCTCTAAAGGTTACGAGGTGGAGTCTCGACCTACCACTAAAATTTCTAATAAAGAATACCAAGTGATGTTTGAAGAGTTTCAAACAGACAAAAGTAAAAAGGTAGCCTCTAAAGAAGTTGGTGAAGAGAAAAGAAAAGAAAAGGAAGAAATTCGTTTAACTTCTGAGCGTGAGCGTGAAGAAAGGCAACAAAGAATTGAAGCTTCTAGAAAAGTTATAAAAGCTGAAGTTAAGCTTGAAGGGCCTAAGACTCTTGGAAAAATAGACCTTAACACAAAAAAACCTATAAAGGAAAAGAAAGAAGCTGTTAAAGAAGAAGTTTCTGCTCCTGTAAAAAAAGAAACTCCTATAAACAAAGAAAAAGTTGTTAAAGCTAAAACAACTAAAGAAGCACCTGAAACTGTTAAAAAAGAAGTCTCTACTCCTGTAAAAAAAGAAACTCCAGCAGTTAAAAAGGAAGAAAAAACTCTCGTAACTCCTCCTGTTAAAAAAGAAGCTCCAGTAGTTAAAACTGTTGATCCTAGTAAAGATCAGGATGCAATAGTAGATCTAGAGAAAGTAGTTACTCAATACAAAAGATTAGATGGCCCAAGAATTATTGGTGAAAAAATAGATTTATCACAATTTAAAAAGCCAGAAAATAAAAAGAAAGTTACGAAGGATCAGGATAAAGAGAAGAAAAGTAAACGCAGAAGAATAAGTAAAAGCCCTCCAAAAGGAGCTCGAGTTGGAAGCCAACCAAGTGTTAGGGGAGGCGTTCGTAAAAAAGTTGCGCATACTCCAAAAGAAGAGCCTAGTGAAGCTGATGTACAAAAACAAGTACGAGAAACTTTGGAGAAACTTCAAGGTAAATCTTCAAAAGGAAAAGGAGCAAAGTATAGAAAGGATAAAAGAGATGTACATCGTCAAAAAACAGAAGATGATCAAGCAATACAAGAAGCAGAAAGTAAATTACTTAAAGTAACAGAATTTGTTACAGTAAGTGAGGTTGCAACTATGATGGATGTACCAGTTACAGAAATTATTTCTACTTGTATGTCATTGGGAATGATGGTGACCATGAATCAGCGTTTGGATGCTGAGACTTTAACTATAGTTGCAGATGAATTTGATTATGAGGTTGAATTTATAACATCAGATATTGAAGAAGCAGTTCAAATTGAAGAAGATTCTCCAGAAGATTTAATACACCGAGCTCCTATTGTAACAGTGATGGGACATGTAGATCATGGTAAAACTTCATTATTAGATTATGTGCGTAAAGAAAACGTAATTGCAGGAGAGTCTGGAGGGATTACACAACATATAGGTGCTTATAGTGTAACGCTGGAAGATGGGCAGCAAATTACGTTTTTAGATACACCTGGACATGAGGCATTTACAGCGATGCGTGCCCGAGGTACACAAGTAACTGATTTAGTAATTATTGTGATTGCAGCAGATGATGCAATTATGCCTCAAACTAAAGAAGCAATAAGTCATGCTCAAGCAGCAGGAGTACCTATAATATTCGCAATAAATAAAATAGACAGACCAGTATCTAATCCTGAAAAAATTAAAGAAGGTCTTGCTCAAATGAATTTATTAGTAGAAGATTGGGGTGGTAAAATTCAATCGCAAGATATTTCTGCAAAAACAGGTGTAGGTATTAATGAATTATTAGAAAAAGTATTATTAGAAGCTGAATTACTTGAACTTACTGCAAATCCTAAAAAATCTGCAAATGGTACTGTGGTGGAAGCATTTTTAGATAAAGGAAGAGGATATATTTCAACGATATTAGTTCAAGGAGGAACATTGAAAATCGGGGATTATATGCTGGCTGGACAATGTAGTGGTAAAGTAAAAGCAATGCATGATGAGCGTGGACATAAAGTATATGAAGCTGGGCCTGCAACACCAATATCAATTTTAGGATTGGATGGAGCTCCACAAGCCGGTGATAAGTTTAATGTTTTTGAAGATGAACGAGAAGCAAAAGCAATTGCATCTAAACGAACGCAATTACAACGTGAACAATCTGTAAGGACTCAACGTCATATTACTTTAGATGAAATTGGCCGAAGAATTGCACTTGGGGACTTTAAAGAATTGAATGTAATTCTTAAAGGTGATGTGGATGGATCTGTTGAAGCATTAACAGACTCTTTCTTAAAATTATCAACAGACGAAATACAAGTAAATATTATACATAAAGCAGTTGGAGCCATTACAGAAAGTGATGTGTTATTAGCTTCTGCTTCCGATGCGATTATTATTGGATTTAACGTGCGACCTATGGGAAATGCCCGTCAGATTGCTGATAAAGAAGAAATCGATATCAGAATGTACTCCATTATTTATGATGCGATTAACGACCTGAAAGATGCCATGGAAGGGATGTTGTCTCCAGAAATGAAAGAAGAAATTACAGGTACTGCTGAAATTAGAGAAACATTTAAAATTTCTAAAGTAGGAACTATTGCAGGTTGTATGGTTCTAAGTGGAAAAATTTATAAAGATGCTGAAATTCGATTAATTCGTGAAGGAGTAGTTGTGTATACAGGAAAATTATCTTCATTAAAACGATTTAAAGATGACGCTAAAGAAGTAGCAAAAGGTTATGATTGTGGTATGCAGGTTAAAAACTACAACGATATTAAAGAAAATGATATTATTGAATGTTTTAGAGAGGTAGCTGTAAAGAAGAAACTTAAATAGTATTTGTTATATAATTTTTGGATTGTATGGGAGTTATCATAGGATAGTCAATTCATGATGTGTAATTTTATCCCATAATTAATCCATTCTTTATAAAAAATTATATTTTAGCTTCTGTCTGGTTTTAATATAAATGCAGATGGAAATTTATCTTTAATCTCTAGCCTTGTACGATCTGCTTCAAAACGAGAGCTGAAACTTCCAACCCACACTTTATAATTAGGGGTTTCATATTCTATAGATGCAGGCCAAGAATCAAAATTGTTTCGGTATTGTTTAATAATTTTATTCGCTTCGCTTAATTCCCCATAATATAATTGAATAGTATATCCAACCCCAAGTTTGTTTTCTACTTCAAGATTTTTCTTTAATGCTAATATTTCAACTATTTTTTCGTCTTGGTTAATCGTAATTGTTGCATTTTGTCCAATTAATAAATTAGAAAAAGTAATTGAAAAAATAAGAAAACAAATCGATGTATAATAAGGTTTAAGTTTCATAAAAAAGATATTAGTGCAAATGTATATCTTATTAACTTAATTGAAAGCAAGTTTATTATTTAGAATTATTATAAATTAAGTATTAACGCTTTGTTAGTATTCCTGAAATTGACATTAATATCTTATTTTTGTGCCTTTATTAAAAGTAGGTAAGCGCTATTATAACTAGTGCTTTGAAAATGAATTAACTACAGCCTAAATAATTGAAAACAATTTTAACCAATAGTATGGAAAAGGTGAATTATCGAAATTTATCATCACAATTGTCACTTCTTTTGCTAGTTTTTTTACTGGCATTTTCAACTACCACTATAGCTCAAGAAAATGGCGATACTGTTGCTGGAGAAGCTTTGTACAAAGCAAATTGTGCTGCTTGTCATAAACTAGACAAAAAAGGAGTTGGACCTGCACTGAGAAATATAGCTGAAAAATATGACAGAGATTGGCTTTATAAATGGATTAGTAATAGTCAAGGGTTAATTAGATCTGGTGATTCTAAAGCAGTAGCTTTATTTGCGGAAAATAATAATTCTGTAATGACAAGCTTTCCAGGATTGTCAAATAAAGATATAGATAATGTCCTAGCATATACTAGCTTGCCAAAACCTGAACCAAAAGTATCTGCAACAACTGTTGCTGTTTCTAATGGAGATGATGGCACTATTCAAAATATAGTTTTAGCAGGTTTTGTTTTAGTGTTTTTGTTGTTAGTAATAATGTTTTACTTAGTAAGAAAGTCATTAACTAAATTATCTCAAGCTAATGGTGCTGAAGTAGAATCGGAATCTAGTAAGCCTTTATGGAAAGCTTTTGTTCAGAATCAATTTTTAATGTTGGTTTCGGCAATAATGTTGTTATTGGTATCTGCATATTTTATGTATGGATATTTTATGCAATTAGGTGTTGATCAAGGATATGCTCCTGTTCAGCCAATTCATTATTCTCACAAAATACACGCTGGAGACAATAAAATAGATTGTAATTATTGTCATTCTTCAGCAAGAAAGAGTAAAGTTTCTGGGATTCCTCCATTAAATGTATGTATGAATTGTCATAAAAACATTTCTGAATATACAGGAGAAGAAGATTTGGCAAAGGGATATACAAAAGAATTTTACGATGGTGAAATCGCTAAATTATACGACGCTGTTGGATGGGATGACGCAGATCAAAGCTATACAGGTATACAAAAACCAGTAAAGTGGATTCGCATTCATAACCTACCAGACTTTGTATACTTTAACCATTCACAACACGTAACTGTAGCGGGTGTGGATTGTCAAAAATGCCATGGTCCTGTTGAGGAAATGGAGGTAATGGAGCAATATTCAAAATTAACAATGGGATGGTGTATAGATTGTCATCGAGAAACCAATGTTGATATAGAAACCAATGAATATTATGAAAAAATACACGAAGAGCTTTCTAAAAAATATAATTTACAGAAATTAACTGCAGCGGAATTAGGAGGATTAGAATGTGGTAAGTGCCACTATTAATAAAAATTAAACGATAGGATCAATATTGGTTCCATCATTAAATTAACTATATAAATGTCATCAAACAAGAAATACTGGAAAAGTGTTGAAGAGCTAAACGAAAATAGCTCTATTGTTAAGGCGCTACAACAAAACGAATTTGTTGAGGAAATACCAGTTGATCAATTTTTAGGGGATAAAGAAACCCTTGAATCCTCTTCAACATCTCGTAGAGATTTCTTAAAATATGTAGGTTTTACTACAGCTGCGGCCTCTTTAGCTGCTTGTGAAGGGCCTATTAGAAAATCAATTCCTTATGTTGTAATGCCAGACGAAATTGTTCCTGGAATTGCTAATTATTATGCATCAACTATTGCTGATGGATTCGATTTTGCTAATGTTTTGGTAAAGACCAGAGAAGGTAGGCCAATTAAAATTGAACGAAATCGTGTTTCAGATAGTGTGGGAAGTGTAAATGCACGTGTGCATGCTTCGGTACTATCTTTATATGATAATAATAGATTGCCAACTCCTACTATTGGTGGAGAAGCTTCTACTTGGAAAGATTTTGACACTACTTTGGAAGGTAAATTGAATGCGTTAAAAGGAGAAGAAATAGTCTTGTTAACTCAGACATTTGCAAGTCCATCTACAGCGAGATTGATTAAAGAATTTACCGCAAAGTACCCTAATGTGCGTCATGTAATATATGACACCGTATCTTCATCGGAAGCATTGGATGCTTTTCAAAATAAATATGGTGTTAGAGCTTTAGCGGATTATGATTTTTCTGAAGCAGAAGTTATTGTTTCTGTTGGTGCTGATTTCTTAGGTGATTGGCAAGGAGGAGGATTTGATTCTTCCTATTCAAAAGGACGTATTCCAAGTAAAGGGAAAATGTCTCAACATTTCCAATTTGAAGCTAATATGTCGCTTTCTGGAGCAAATTCAGATAAGCGAGTACCGGTAACCCCATCACAGCAACAACTAGTTTTAAATGCGTTGACGGGTGGTAGTACTACTGAATTACCTGAGTCTATTGTTGCGGTAGTATTAAAAGCTAAAGCTGCATTACAAAAAGCAGGTAGTAAAGGTGTTATTTTAACAGGATTGCCAGATGTTGCTGCACAATCTAAAGCGCTTTCATATAATGAAGGTGTTGGAAGTGTTGTAATGGATACTAAAAAGCCAAAAATGATTCGTAAAGGAAACGCTAAAGAAGTAATAAGCGTTTTAAATGGGGTTATTTCTGGATCTATAAAAGGATTGATTTCTGTTGGGGTTGATCCTGTATATTCTTTCCCAAATAATGATGCGTTTGCTAAAGCTTATTCTAATTTAGATGTATCGGTTTCTTTTTCTTTTAAACAAGATGCGACCGCTTCTTTATCTCAATTAGTTGCTGCAACTCCACATTATTTAGAATCTTGGGGAGATACACAAATAAAAAAAGGATCTTTTGGCTTAATGCAACCAACCATTCGTCCTTTATTTGATACTAGACAATTTCAAGATTGCTTATTAAAATTAACGGGCAATACGAATACGTATTACGATTATATTAAAGAGACTTGGACTAAGTCTATTTTAGGAGCCTCTAGTTGGAACCAGGCCTTACACGATGGTGTTCTTGTAAGTGATGTTGAAGTAGAAAATGAAGGAATGTTACTAAGTGATGGGATGGAATCAACTACTTCTCACGGAGCAATGTCTTCAGTTCTTCAAGAAGGAGGAATGGAGCTGACATTGTATACCAAAACGTCTTTGGGTGACGGACAGCAATCTAATAACCCTTGGTTACAAGAGATGCCAGATCCAATAACGAGAGCATCATGGGATAATTATTTAACTGTTTCTGCTGCAGATGCTGCTAAAATGGAATTAATAAATTATAATGTAGCTAATGGTGGCTTAAATGGTAGTTATGTAAATGTAACAGTAGGTGGTGTTGTTATTAAAAATGTACCGGTATTAATTCAGCCTGGACAAGCAAAAGGTTCTGTTGGATTAGCATTAGGATATGGTAAAACAGCATCTATTCAATCCGATATGCAAACTGGTGTAAATGCGTATGCGATTTATAGCAACTTTTCTTCTGTACAAAATATAACATTAGAAAAAGTTTCTGGAGAACACGAATTCGCTTGTGTACAATTGCACAATACCATGATGGGTAGAGATATTATTCGTGAAACATCTTTAGAAATATTTAATACAAAGGATTCTAAAGATTGGAATCCGGGAACGATGGTATCAAAAGACCATAAGGAGATTTCTGTTGATGATCCAGATGCCGATTTATGGACATCGTTTGATCGATCTGTAGGGCATCATTTTAACCTTTCAATAGATCTTAATTCGTGTACGGGATGTGGGGTTTGTGTAATAGCTTGTAGCGCGGAGAATAATGTACCTGTTGTTGGAAAACAAGAAGTACGAAGGAGTCGTGATATGCACTGGTTACGTATTGATCGTTATTATTCAAGTGAAGAAACTTTTGTAGAAGATTTAGATAAAAAAGGTAGTGCAAACGGATTGTTTGGTGATACTGGAGTAAAAAGCACTTTAATTTCAATGGAGGATGCTTCGGCCAGTCCGCAAGTAGCTTTTCAACCTGTAATGTGTCAACATTGTAATCATGCTCCATGTGAAACTGTATGTCCTGTTGCAGCAACCTCTCATGGAAATGAAGGTCAAAATCACATGGCTTATAACAGATGTGTGGGTACAAGATATTGTGCAAATAACTGTCCTTATAAAGTAAGACGTTTTAACTGGTTCCAATATTCTGATAACGATAAGTTTGATTTTAACATGAATGATGATCATGGTAAAATGGTATTGAATCCTGATGTTGTTGTGCGTTCAAGAGGTGTTATTGAAAAATGTTCAATGTGTATTCAAAAAATACAAGAAATAAAATTAGACGCTAAAAAAGCAGGAAAAAGGGTTAGAGATGAAGACGCTCAAACGGCTTGTTCATCAGCTTGTCCTACTAATGCAATTGTGTTTGGTGATGTGAATGATGAGACACATAAAATACAAGCTCTTAAAAAAGAAGAAAGAGCATATAAATTATTGGAACACTTGAATACTGATCCATCTGTATTCTATCAAACAAAAATTAGAAATAAAGCTTAATATATAGATATGCAAAAAGAAGCAGAAATTAGAGATCCGTTAATTCTTGGTAATAAATCCTACCATGATATAACAAAAGATATTGCAAAGCCTGTTGAGGGAAAGGCCAACAAATATTGGTGGATATTATTTTCTTTATCATTTGTACTATTCATTTGGGGGGTGCTTTGTATGGCCTACACAATTGGTACAGGTATTGGTGCTTGGGGGCTTAATAAAACCGTTAACTGGGCTTGGGATATTACTAACTTTGTATGGTGGATTGGTATTGGTCACGCAGGGACATTAATCTCTGCTGTACTTTTATTATTTCGTCAAAAATGGAGAATGTCTATTAACCGTTCAGCTGAAGCAATGACAATTTTTGGAGTAGCGCAAGCAGCTCTTTTTCCATTAATTCATATGGGTCGCCCTTGGTTAGCATATTATGTTTTTCCTATTCCCAATCAGTTTGGTTCACTTTGGGTCAACTTTAACTCTCCTTTACTTTGGGATGTATTTGCAATCTCGACTTATTTTTCTGTTTCAGTAGTATTTTGGTACATTGGTTTAATACCTGATTTCGCCATGATAAGAGATAGAATGAGTGCGAAAACTGCACCTATGAAAAAACAATTATATTCTTTTCTTTCTTTTGGTTGGAGTGGTAAGGCAAAACACTGGCAAAGATTTGAAGAAGTTTCTTTAGTACTAGCTGGTTTAGCTACCCCTCTTGTATTCTCTGTACACTCTATTGTATCTATGGATTTTGCAACCTCAATCATCCCAGGTTGGCATACAACAATTTTCCCCCCATATTTTGTTTTAGGAGCTTTGTTCTCAGGTTTTGCTATGGTAGAGACCTTACTTATCATTATGAGAAAAGTTGTAAATATGGAAGCATATATTACCATTAAGCATATCGAGTATATGAATATTATCATCTTACTTACAGGTTCGTTAGTAGGTACCGCTTATATTACTGAGCTTTTCATGTCATGGTATTCTGGTGTTGAATTTGAACAATATGCTTTCTTGAATAGAGCAACAGGTCCTTACTGGTGGGCATATGCAATTATGATGACCTGTAATGTGTTGACGCCGCAACTGTATTGGTTTAGTTCAATTAGAAAGAGTTTTGTAGCAACATTTGTATTGTCAATCTTTGTAAATATAGGAATGTGGTTTGAGCGTTTTGTAATTATTGTAACTTCTCTACATAGAGATTTTTTACCATCTTCTTGGTCAATGTTCTCCCCAACATTTATTGATATAGGAATATATGTTGGAACTATAGGTTTCTTCTTTGTATTGTTCCTTTTATATGCAAGAACTTTTCCAGTAATAGCACAAGCAGAATTAAAATCGATTCTTAAATCCTCAGGTTCGGAATATAAAAATAAGAAATAATGAGTAAAAACACACTATACGGAATTTTTGATTGCGAGCTAGTTTTATTGGCAGCAGTAAAAGAAATTCGCGCTAATAAAATTGAAATTAAGGAAGTGTATTCTCCTTTTCCTGTACACGGCTTGGATAAAGCTTTGGGTTTAAAAGAAACAAGAATAGCCATTACTGCTTTTATCTATGGATGTATAGGTCTATCGCTGGCTTCACTAATGATTTATAATATCATGATTGTCGATTGGCCCCAGAACATTGGTGGTAAACCAAACTTTACTTTTTACCATAATATGCCAGCATTTATACCTATTATGTTTGAATGTACTGTCATGTTTGCTGCTCATCTTATGTCTATTACTTATTTGATAAGAAATGGATTATATCCTGGAGGAGTATCTGATAGTCCTGACCCAAGAACTACTGATGATAAGTTCCTAATGGAAATTGAAGTTGAAGGTGATGTAGCTACAATAAAATCAATGCTTACGAAAACTGGGGCTACTGAAATTAACGAAAAAGACGCGTAATTATGAATAAATTAATTTTAAAATTAGCTTTTATCTCACTAGTTGTTTTCTTATCATCTTGTGGTGGTGATTCTGATCCTGGCTATGAATTTATGCCTAATATGTATCGCTCTCCATCTCTGGAGACTTATGGTGAAAATGCAGTTACAGGTATTAATGCTCAACTTCCTGTAGAAGGTACTATTGCTAGAGGTTATCTTTCTACTTTTAATTATGATGGAAGTTTAGAAGGTTATTTGTCAGCAGGAAATACTGCCGTGAATCCTATTGAAAATAATGATAAAAATGTATCAGATGGAAAGGCTCTTTACGGAATGTTTTGCGAGCATTGTCATGGGCAAACTGGAGCTGGTGATGGAACTATCATGCATCCTGTTTATTCTGCAGTACCTCATTACAATGATGATAAGTTAAAAAGAAGATGTGATTTGCCAATGTGTGATTTAAAAGCAGGACATATTTTTCATGCAATTACTTATCTGTCTCTTATACACATCTCCGAGCCCACGAGACAGGCAGAAATCTC
>OJFK01000260.1_pt1 | contig 13830 bp, 19 predicted proteins | sample 1594101 | NCBI WGS metagenome assembly OJFK01 (sample SAMN05416723, study PRJEB24817) | seawater metagenome | isolation source: Sea water | place: Canada:Atlantic | collected 2013-07
ATGTTAGATGGAGTAAAAAAATGAGTACTCAAACACTTACACGTTTTTACTGTTCCTTCTGTGACACAATTAAGAACTTCTTCAAAGGCTTTATTACTGAAAGCAGATTTGATCCTAGTTGGGATAGCAAAGGCTATAAGGCACTAAGTTCATTAAGCGATTACGAATTGCGTGACATTGGTATCACACGTGGTGACATCGATCACATTTGTCGTGGTGGCACTGTACACAGAGGTAGCAACTAATGAATGATTCATTTTTAGTTGCTGGTTGGAAGCGTTTTATCAAAGCACAAGAGTACAGAGCATACTGCATGGCTATTCAACAGCTTCGCACTCTGGGACACTATACTGCTGCGAAAGAGATTGCTGATCACAAGCATGCAATGTACAATTCTTAATGTGGACTAATGACGAATATGAGTTTGAATAATGAGTGAAGAAGAACACGCACACGCAAAAGCAATTGATGGAATGGTTAGTGCATTAATAGCAGTCATATACATTGGTTATTGTTTTATAATATAAAAATACAAGGCGGCTTTATGTCGCCTTTTTCTTTCTAAAATAGTTGACATGTGTGGCATTCTATAGTATAATAACTACTTACTAACTAACCCGGTACTTACTATGAATGTTTTACATAACTTTTTAATTCCAGAAGCCGCACACCGTGAGAAGTTTTGGGCAAGCCAGCCCACTGATGATCCAATGACCATTAATGGATTTAAAGGAACGTTTGCGTTTACTGACCATCTGTTAATACCTCAGGGCATCACTGAATTCCTATTAGAGCACTTTCATAAGCAATGTTTTAAAGCTGCCGGCCGAGAGAAGAAGAATCATATTTCTGCCATTGAACTTGATGAAATAAACGAGCTAATGAACGAAATATGGGAAGGTCCAGGAAGCATGACTAAGCTAGCATTGTTAACAAACGAAATGCGTATTGCACGGTTATGGGAACCAGATGAAGACGAAGACGAAGAAGACGAATAAATACCAACGCTGCACAGCAGCATTACACACACATACAAAAGGAAAACAAAATGAGCGAAAAAGTAGAATCACAACATGGGGCTGAGATTTTAAAGCAGACCCAAGCAATGGCCGAAATGGTCAAAGGCATGATGCCTAAAGTATCAACCAATCAAAATGGATATGAAATCCGTACCAAGGTGCTAGAGATGGCGCAGAACAATGTATGGAATGATTATCATGCCAAGTTCGCAGGTTGGTCAACTGTTATTGAAAAAGACGGTGACGAAGTTGTAACAACTATTAAAGCACCTGAAGTACCCGGTGCTGATGCAGTACTTGATGCAGCTAACCTGTTTATTGAATTTGTAAACGGTAATAAATCAAAATAATAAATGTGAAAGACAATTAAGAACGTCGACTACAAGATAATTTAATTAAAGTGAAGGCCCGGTAACATAACATTACCGGGTTCTTCTATTCTTTAAAGTTGCCGATTCGTTCTATATAGTTTGTTTGAGCGTGATCATATAAACTGTCAAATACTTGTTTCTTTTTCCAGGCCTGTTTATATCCTCTAAATCTATCTTTAAAGCGTTGCCAAGGCGTAGCATTTCTTATATTTCCGTAAGTATTAATGTAGTGTAAATCACCTACATGTCTAAACAGCATTGCCCATAGTGGAACCCTGCACACCGCATCGTTATTATTAACAAAGCGATGTAATTCATATTTTTTATCAAACTCTCGACTAAACCCTGGTGAGCCTACTCTTGGTGAGCCATAGTTGTAACAAACAGTACCAGCTGGCAGACGGCTTGTAGCAAGAGTACTCATAGCCGCTCCCAAACTGTGTCCAGTTACATAGATTTGTTTACCTTTGTGCGTTTTGAGCCATTCTTGAATTTCCGGCCATATCTTATCTATTTCGCCTCTAAAACCTGCATGCACTGTTCCGCCATACTGAGATCTTTTATGCCATACTTTGGCGTCGGCGAGTAAGTCTGAAGTCTGTTTGGGTTCAGTCCCGCGAAATGCGAGAAATACTACGCCGTTCTTTTCTAAGCCATATGCCTGAGCGCCATCTCTATCAAAGTATTTGTTTTCTGAAAACTCTGCCGCTTTAAATGCTCTACGAGCAGAAAGTGGTTGAGCATACGCTAATCCTGCCAATGTTGCGAGCCAGTGTGCTTTTTTATAATCGAATTGGTTTGTGTCAAAATGCCAGTCTTTTAAATCCATGTGTTATTTGTCCTTACGTGTTAGTTCATCAATTGCTGTTCTGTTAGCGGCAATGTGAGTATCTTGTATCTTATCGATCATCACTTGTAGTTTTTCTGCCTTTTCCAGATCAGTGTCTAAGTGGAGATCAGGGTTAATAACTTTCTCAAGTTTTAATGTGGCTATACGTTCATTAGGAACATATCTCCAAGTGTATCCTCTATCGCCGTATAATCCAAAAACTGTTTCAGTAAGTCCAATTTTAACAATCACACTTTCTTGTCCTTCAAATATAACCTTATCGCCTTCGTTAAACGCTTTGTTCATTTTAAAGGCCATACCTTTTGCTATCTTCACAGCAAAGTCTTTGAACCATAATGTTATCACCAATAGTAGTAATGCACTTATAAATGGCATCAACAGATTTGTAATCTCCATGCCAACTGCATTTGCAGACATTATTTCAGTATTCATATCATTTCTCCATAAGTATTTATTGACTTATGGTAAATATAAGTGTATAGTTAATGTATAGAGGATGAATTAGATGCAACACACTATTGAGGACTTAACAAGACGAATAAATGTAATGCACGACAAAAGTATAGAGTTGCATCGAATACGCAACAAATACAGTAAACTAGTAGATGAAACCTACGATCACAAAAAGTGCCAAATACTAATAGATGATATTCAGTATATGGCCAGACTTATTGCCGGAGATACAGGCGGCGATAAAATATTAACAGAAATGGAATACAAAGATAAACCACTATAACAGTTGGTTTTTGATGTCTCCTTAGCTCAGCTGGATAGAGCACGTCCCTTCTAAGGATGTGGCCGCAGGTTCGAATCCTGCAGGGGACACCAAAAGGTAATTTTGACATGGCGATAGACTTACATGGATATACTGTACACCAGGCCTGGAGTGTGTTTCGTTCACAAGTTGACGATGCATACTTCAGTGGACACCGCACGTGTCGAGTAATAACTGGGTATGGTGCAATTCAAGGTGAGATAAGTACATGGGCACACATTCATGATAAAGTAGTTTCGTGCCAACAACAGGTTCCCAATCTGGGAAGTTTTATCATAAAATTAAAAAAGAGAAACTAATATGGCAATGTATGAGCAGACGGTTCAGAGCGTTAATCACTGGACCGACAAAACATTCAGTTTTAAAATAGACAGACCAAATGGCTTCCGATTCCGCAATGGCGAGTTTGTAATGATCGGATTAGATCATTGGTCAGAAAAGCTACAACGGAATAAACCAATAATGCGAGCATACAGTATCGCGAGTGCAAACTACGAAGAGCATCTGGAATTTTACAGCATTAAAGTACAGGATGGGCCACTCACTAGTCGGCTACAACATATGCAACCAGGCGACAAAGTCATCATGGCCGAGAAAAGTGTAGGCACACTTGTATTAGACGCACTACATCCAGGGCGCAACTTATATCTATTTGCAACTGGCACAGGGCTTGCTCCGTTTATGAGTGTGGCATTTGATCCAGATACATACGAGCAATATGACAAGGTTATACTGGTACACACTGTGCGAACAATGGCAGAGCATGCATATCGTCAAGAGATTGGTGATTTAACCACCATGCATCCACTTGCTGACATTACAGCAGGTAAATTTGTATACGTGCCTACCGTAACACGTGAGAGTGACGAAAGTGGCTTTGCACTACAAGGACGATGCAGTACACTATTAAAAAACGGAACATTAGCTAAAACATGCGATATTCCAGCTTTTGATGTAAATAGTGATGCGGCCATGATATGTGGTAGTACAGGCATGAATCAGGAGTTTATCCAATACTTTGAAAGTCTTGGTGGTAAATGTGGTACTAATAATGAACGTGGTTGCTTTGTATATGAGAAGGCATTTGTAGATTGATTTCACTGGACGGAAAAATATTAGTTGCGTTACCCAATATCACACAGGGGGTGTTCAGTAAGGCTCTGATTTTTGTACAGCAAAGCGACAGCAACGGCACTGTGGGCTTCATACTCAACAAACGATTCCCGCCCAACAAGGCAAAATATATTGCATCACAATTGAATATATCGGAATGGAATAGAGTATACTACGGTGGACCAGTTGCAACAAACACTGGGTTTGTATTACACAGTGAAGACTATCGTAATGACGACACAGTACAGGTATTGGATAATATTTGGTTTACACCAGGTGGCAGCATTATTGAAGATATGAAAAATGGTATTACGCCCAAGGAGTATATGCTTATACTGGGACACAGTAGTTGGGCACCCGGACAGTTAGATGCCGAAATGATAGGAGCACCATTTTATGAATCCAGTAGTTGGGTAACAGCTGATCCTGACGCAAGTATGTTCTATGGACGACAGGATGCCATAAGATCCTGGGATTTTGCGATACGGCAAACTGCAAGAGAGCGTAGCAGTCATATACTAGACAACTGATAAGAAGGGTAGTTACGTAATAAACTCGTGTCAGACCACGGTTAGTCTGACATTAATGTAGTAAGACCATATACTTTTTGTTAAGTATGTGGTTTTTCTATGAGTGGTAGGATAAATATCAGCGAGGATATAGTTTAGCTTGGAAAGCCTGAACAGGTGTCACAGGTGTCAAAAAGTCGTCATTTACAAGTGTCAAATTTTGTTGGTGTCAATTTTTTGTATCACGTGAAATCCCAGGTTTTTGTAGGTAAATACATATATGAGGAGTACAGATGAATAAGTTTAAAATTGGTGCAACTTTTGTTGCATGCGTATTGCTGAGCTCTACACAGCCAGCGGCTAGTGAAATGGGATGGGGATTTAAGTCACCAGCCTTTCACTATGGTAATGGATACAGTACACATGTACTGAGTGTTGAACAGCTACAATTTAATCGTCGGCAAGATCTCAACGATGCTAAACGTTCAGAAGCAGACCGCATAGCCAGAGAACTTGACAATACTACTCTTAATAAATTCCTTAAAAACGTAGAATCAAGAATATACGCAACCCTATCAAAACAGATGGTGGACAGTATGTTTGGCGCTTGCACAGATACAACAGGCGCAACATGTCCAACAACTGGCACAGCAGAAATAGAAGGTAGTACAATTACTTGGACCAAAGACTCAACAACAGGAAGTATTACACTTGACATTGTTTCTGAAGACGGTTCAACTACTACTATAACTATTCCAGGTGCAGGGGAGTTTAACTTCTAATGATTAAAATAATATCAATGATAGTTGCCGTTTTATTATTAAGCGGATGCAGTGGTGTGATGCAACGTAGTCTAGATGTTGTCAACAACGCTGGCCCAGCTCGAATACAAGTTAGCCCAAATCCAAACAGACTTGATGCGGTACCTCCTCTAGACGGTCCGCAAATAACAATTGCAGTGTACGGTTTTATAGACAAAACTGGACAACGTAAACCAGCCGACAATATTGCCAACTTGAGCAGTGCAGTTACCCAAGGTAGTGAAGTATGGGTTATAAAGGCACTGGCTGAAGTAGGCAATGAAACTTGGTTTCAAGTCGTGGAGCGTGTGGGGATGGACAACCTTATTAAGGAACGTCAACTTATCCGAAACACACGTGATGTTTACGAAAAGGAAAGCCCCAATGGACCAACTCCATTAAAGCCCATGCTGTTTGCAGGGTTAATACTCGAAGGTGGGATTGTTGGTTACGATAGCAATGTTGCTATGGGTGGTGCTGGAGCCCGTTATTTGGGCCTTGGCATGCAAACTGAGTACCGTGTAGATACCGTCACAGTAGTGATGCGTTTGGTCTCAGTAAGCAACGGAAAAGTATTATTAAGCGTGGCAACTGAGAAGACCATAGCAAGTTACAGATCCGGTGCTGATATATTCCGATTTTTAGATTTGGGAACCAAACTGGTTGAATCAGAAACAGGTTACAGTGTGAATGAACCAGTAAATTACGCAGTCCGTGAGGCAATCGAGGCCGGTGTAATTGAACTAATATATGAAGGGAACCGTAAAGAACTTTGGAAGTTCAAAGGAGAAACGAGATGACAAAAAATAATATATTTTTTATCTTGGTAACAATATACATGACTGTAACATTAGCGTTAGTGGCATCCGCAAATGACATCTACATCACACAGGTGGGCGACACATTAGACTTAGATATTACACAAGATGGCCAAAACAATGAATTTGGTGATAGCACAACAAATGTAAGTCTGAACGGCGCAAGTATGACGTTTGCAATTACGCAAACAGGAAACAACAACGACATTGCGGCAGTTATTAACGGCGCCAACTATACAGGTACATGGACATTTACTGGTAGTGGAAACACAGTTGACTTATTGTGTAGTAGTGCAGCGGCAGGAAACTGTGAGTCTGTAACACTTAATATAACAACAGTGGGCGACGACAACACGTTTGATTTTGATATTGGTGAGACTGCTGATGCAGATAGTTCAATAATATCATTTACAATCACTGGTGATGACACTATCGTTAATGCGGCAATTGATGGTGAAAGTGCAGCAATAACAGTGGTGTCCGACAACAGCACCAGCTTGTCAACCAATAGTGCTGGCGGCAATGCAGGTAACGTATTTACATTTGACATAGATGGAGATGGAAGTACCAGTGGACACACAGTTAATTTAACAGTTACAGGTGGCGGCAGTACATATGATGTTACACAAAGTGGTATATATGACAATACTGTAAGTGCTACATTTACAGGTGATAATCAAGATGTCGACATCACACAGAGTGATTAAGTTATTTGTAGTCTTTATGTTTGCGCTAGCGTTTGGTGACATGGCGCTAGCCAATAAAGACAAACAGGCCGGTGAGATTGGCAAGATCAGAGGAAGCGGCGTACTAGAGCGTGGAAAAGACGTTGTAGACGGCGTGACTGGTGTTGGTGTTCAAAGTATGGACACTGCCGTGACTGCCAGAGGACAAATGCAAATTAACTTTGTGGATGAAACACGTGTAGATTTAACTGAACATACACGATTACTCATTGATGAGTTTGTTTATGATCCTGAAAACGATGTAGGTAAACTCAGTATTAAAGCCACACTGGGCAGTGTTAGGTATGCCAGCGGACAAATTGCTAAAAAGTATCAGCAAAATGTCAGCATTAAAACACCCAGCGCCACCATTGGTGTGCGTGGTACTGATTTTATACTAGTTGTTGATGAATTGGGAGGCAGTATGATTACACTGTTACCCAGTTGTGATACGGCAGGAGTATGTTATGTGGGAGAGATTGATGTCACGACAGATGCTGGCATGGTTGTAATGAACCAGGCATTTCAGAGTACAATAACCCGACACGCAATGCAACGACCAACTCCTCCATTAGTTATTGACATTGAGGAACGTTTTATTAACCAATTGTTAATTTTACGCAAGCGTACACCATACGAAGAAGAGGAAGCAGTTATACAGGCACGAGCAAGAGCTATGTTTGATTTTTTAGGATTAGACATGCTGGAGTTTGATGGACTAGATGCTGATGCATTAAAAGACAGTATCGAAGGAATATGGAAAACACAGCTGGACGAAACAAATTACATGTTGGCTGACATGCTTTATGATATGTTAGACAAGTTAAACGCCGCATTGTTTGCATTGTTTAAAGATGAACTCATGATGTCTAATGCGTCATTACTACAGCAAGTGGATGTAAACCAGTATGGATTTGATCCTGACACTGGTATACGATTTGATAAAATAGATCCCAATTATGTATGGATTAGACAAGATTATGACTACGGCAACTACATTCAGTTGGAATTAAATCAAGGCAACAGTTACAGACTTAATATTGATCAAGGAGATTTCAGTGTATATGACTATCGCGTCGGCAACGAAGCTAGCAATACTATTACTATTATTCAAACCAATTAGTGCGTTGGCTAATGATATATATTTAAATCAAGTCGGTAATGATCTTACCATGACTATAGTTCAAGATGGTGAAAATAATGTTATTAGTTCATTAAATGGTAACACCAGTAAAGCGGCGATTAGTAGCCATAATGCAACCATAAGTTATACACAAACAGGCAATAACAACGATATAGGGTTATATACCAGTGGCACCAATACTTCTCAAACACTCGCACAAACAGGCAATACTAACTATGCTACTGTAGATTGTCACGGACAATACTGTACTGCCAATATAACACAAAATGGCAACAACAATGTTGCCTTTGCTGAAGGCGGCAATGGTGGTGACAATAATCAAACATTTAGTATAACACAAGACGGCGATTATAATGGTGCGGCTGTGGAGGCCAATGGCGACGACAATACATTTGTATTTGATCAAGACGGCGATTATAATAGTATTGGTGGAATTACCGGTGCGCCAATTACTGGTGATGACAATACATTATCAATAACACAAGATGGCGACTACATGACTTTTGAAGGACATCTTACAGGTAGTAATAATAGTTTAACATCATTTCAAGGCGGCAGAGCCGACAGTAGTTTTATACGTGTTAGCACAGTTGGAAACAACAACACAGGCAACCTACGTCAGGGTAAGAAGATGGACGGAACAGTTGACAATAACGACAGTGGAAACTTTGAACAGTACGTAACCGTCAACGGCGATGGCAATACTGTTAATACTTCACAAGTAAACAGTGGTGGAACAAGTTCAGATCATCATATGGCACACAGCATAACAGGTGACAGCAACACACTAAGCCACTTACAATATGCAGATAAGAAAAAGATGGGATTCATTGAAATAACAGGCGATGACAATAGTGTTACACTTGAACAAAGAAATAGTTCAAATCACTTTGCAGACATAGTATTGACTGGAGATGATCATACTGTATTTGGTTCACAGCGTGGCGGTGCCAACGCACATAACTTCTCGGTTGACTTAACTAACTCCGGCGGCGCATACACAGTATCAACTACACAAAACTCAAGCACAGCACAAACTTATAGTCTAACTGGCAGTTGTGTCACAGTGGGCGGATGTGCAGTTACAGTGGTTCAATACTAATAAATCACAGTAAATCAAATAAATAGCATTGAGAGACAACGTACCGGGGAGAGATGCTATGATAGATCCAATAACCGCGATAACCGCGGCTACCGCTGCATTTAATACAGTAAAGAAATTTGTACATGCAGGACAAGATTTTGAAAACTGTATGGGACAAATGGGCAAGTGGTACGCAGGTGTATCTGATTTCCGTAAAGGGCAGCAGTTACAAAAAAATCCACCAATATTTAGAAAACTCCTAGCGCCAGGAAGTGTTGAAGAAGAAGCACTCAATCTACTAATCCACGAAAAGAAGGTTAGAGAAATGGAGAAAGAATTACAAGAAATGCTTAACGTTCGGTTTGGTTATAAAACCTGGGATGAACTTAAACAACTTCAACGTAAGATCCGGACAGACCGACAGAAGCAAATATACGATGTAGCCGAACGCAGGCAAGCATTTATTAATGGCACTGCTATTACTCTATTACTGGGGGCAATGGTTTGTACGATAGCGGGAATATTTTATTTTATAGCATTGGCAAAAGGAATGATTTAGTGATACACGCATTCATACTGATAGTATTAATAGCAGGAAAACAAGAACCTGCGCCCATGTATTTTTACAGCATTGATGTATGTCAGTACTATGCTAAACGTGTGGTTAGACAATACGGAAACTATGGAAGTGCAGCACAAGTACCTGCTGAACACAGGATCACTTCCTATTGCAAACCAGTCCGTGTGAATCCAAACAATAAGGTAATTTACGACAGGTAGATGTCAATAAATAGACTACAGAACGGAGATATCCAATTTAATGAAACTTTATATGACGCTACCGATATCATCAATGATGGCAGGCTGTATGGCTTTTGGGTCATCAGATGACGAACGAAATTATTACAATTATATGAATACCGCAATAAGTTATATTGATTATAGTGAAGCCACACATGCAAATGAATTAAGCGAGTTTTTAAATGTTGATGCACTAGAGATCGCCTGGTGTGCTGCATTTGTTAATTCAGTACTGGAAGAAGCCGATATACCAAGTTTAAATACGCCTGGTGCCAGCAATTGTCTTTACTGTACCACCAGTGATCCTCACCCGTATCCGTTAGCTGCCAGAAGCTTTTTGCACTGGGGGATGCCGGTCAAAAATGGACCGCAATATGGAGACCTAGTTATTTTTCCACGTGGCTACAATACATTTCACGGACATGTTGGATTTTACATGGGCAGTGTATACGAAGACGGTATACATTATTATCGAATACTTGGAGGCAATCAGAATAAAAAAGTCTCCATACGTAAATATAGAGCCAGTCATGCACTGGGTATCAGGAGAGCAATCAGATGAAGTATGCAACACACTGGCTATTGGCCGCAATTACACTCGCTGTTTTAACCACAGTAAGATTTATGGATCCTTATCCAGTGGAGTTATTGAGATTAAAAGCATTTGATGGGTATCAGGTATACAGTGAGCGCCAGCCCAGTCAATCCGTCACCATTGTAAACATTGACGAAGCCAGCATTGCAGAACTGGGACAATGGCCGTGGCCACGTGACCAAATTGCTGATTTAATATATCGTTTACGTGATGCCAATGCAGGCATCATCGTTATGCCAATACTGTTCAGCGAGCCTGACAGAGCTGGTGAGGACTTGGCACTGGCAGAAGCACTACAATATGGTGTTGTAATCAGTCAGACGGCAAGTGCCAGAACAAATGATGGTGTTGGTGCAACACGTGGCATTGCAATGATTGGTGGAGATCCAGTACCCTGGGTACCACAATATCCTGGACTATTGGCACCCATCGATATACTCAGTCAGAATGCATCCGGTGTTGGAATGATTGCTGGCACATATGAAATAGACGGTGTAACCAGACGTATACCAATGATTGTCAGCATTAACGATACAGTTTATCCAAGTTTAGCACTGGAAACAATTCGTGTCGCAGTGGATGATGTCAGCTATCAGGTAAAAGTAAGTGCAGGCGGTGTTGTTGCAGTACGTATACCAGCATATGATACAATTTATACTGATCCCTACAGTCGTGTATACGTAAACAATGTATACGACTTCCGTGAACTCAGCGCAACACAAGACTTTCCAGACTTGGGTGGTAACATTGTAGTGGTGGGCATTACTGCCGAAGGCATTGGCGTACCATTAACTACACCAGTGGGTCTACAATTTGCACACAATGTACAGGCACAATTATTGCAAACAGTGGTTAATGGTGATACAATATATCGCCCTGACACTGCCGTATTAACTGAATTAGCTGTTATTGTCGTGGCTGGGGCCTTGGCTATACTAATAGCATATTGTGCTGTATACTGGCTGGGATTACCACTGATGATAGTCAGCATAGGCGGTGGTGTTTATGGTGCATTTTATTATTATCAGACAAACTTGTGGTTGTATGACTGGACTTGGCCACTGATAACTGTTACACTGGTTTACTTGCATGCCGTGTTTAATAAGTTTATTCGTGAATATATGGAAAAAATGGAAATTAAACGACAGTTTGCTGGGTATGCAAGTCCCACAGTGGTACGTTTACTACAGGAAAATCCTGCATTAATCAAAGACGGCATGAAGAAGGAAGTAAGTATTTGTTTTAGTGATTTGCGTGGCTTTACTCCACTGGGAGAAAGTTTCGGTGATGATGTCAAAGGCTTGACAAAAGTAATGAATGGCTATATGGACGCCATCACACAACCAATACTGGACGCTGACGGCATGGTTATCAAATATATCGGCGATGCGAGTATGCACATACACAATGCACCTATAGAAGATCCACATCACCCAAAGACTGCGGTGCAGTGTGGATTAGACATGCTTAAAGCCGTAGAGAAGTTTAACGACAAGATTGTTGCTGAAGGCAGACCACCAGTGGGTATGGGAGCAGGTATTAATACTGGGCTTGGATACTTGGGTGAGATGGGGTCAACGGCAAGACACAGTTATGATGTATTGGGTGATAGTGTAAGCACTGCCGCACGTATTGAAAGCAAGTGCAAGGAATACGGATGTGTGTTGTTAGTGGGTGAAGCAACTTACCAACGTACTAGTAATGATTTCTTTTATTTAAAAATAGATGATTTAGCCGTTAAAGGCAAAAGTGTAGGCATTGGTATTTGGACTGTACTGGATGACATAAAACCAGCCTGGCGTACGGCACAACGTAAACATGAAGAAATGTATACGGCATATTTAAATCAGCAATTTGATGATGCTATTGCAAGTTGTAAGTTATTACACAATCACTTTGATGGCCGCATGAGTGGTTATTATGATATGTGGATAGAGCGTTGTGAGTTCCAGAAAACACAAACGCTACCAAAGGACTGGGATGGAATCTTTATCGCCACAAGTAAGTAATAAAGACAAGCCGATATTAATTAAATATAGCGGTAAAAAGTATGCGTCTGTAAAGCGTGTATATAGTCCAGTATTGACATTTGACGGGGTAACGCCAAATCCAGAGTATAAGTCAAAACTTATGCGTCATTAATATCTTTTTGTTTGAGATATTCTTCAACCTTGTCGCATACTGTTTCGTGTACATACATGGCCGCGGAGGTGTACATTTTACCGCAAGCTAAACATTCATATATGTCATCACTGTGAAATATTCGTTCACTACCTGCGTACTTAAATTCATTCGTGTTCACGGTAATACCCCAGTAAGTTAAAAAGCGTACAACTGATATAACACAGTGAGTACACCGTATGTTGTAAAGTGTAAGGATTGATCCAGTGTGTGTAACCGCCAATATTGATCTGAATCGCGACCGTAACCCAGGCGTAACGCCAGTGAAGTTTTACCCCAGTCAATGTGCCAGTGGATTAGATAATCCAACACGGCAATACACAAGGCAAACAATGGGTGTGTAAAGCACAACATTATAAGAAATGTTAATACACCATGGTCACGATAATGACGGTGTCCATTTCCTAAATATTGTTCTTTTTGTACGAAACTGCGGGTTGTTTGCATGTAAATGTCTGCCAGTGGATGCTTCAGCACCAGTAAAAATAAAATTAATGTAGTCAAATGTCGTCTTCCTCATCGCATCGTGCGCCAATCTGACGCTTGAGCTTGCGGTTTTTGCTGCGCAACTCTTCTAACTCCTGTTCACGTAGTTGTAATACAACAGTTAATTTTTGATTTAAACGTATTAAATCATTATCAAGCATACGGATGCGGTCAATTAAACCAATTACTGTGCCAGTTGTCTCGCCCAATATTGGTTTAACTTGTGTGGTGACCCATTTCCATACATAGTATACAAAATACCCCATGCCCACTGCGGCAACGATGGGGAACCCATATTGCCCTATGATAGTAGATAGACTGTTCAAGTTTCGTCACCTACCCGGTCTCTGGCAAATGGTACTAGACCGCCAGTGCTGGTAACCATTAATACGTCACCACTCTGTGCTGGCACTCGCATCAGTATACCATTGGTGTTGACAATAAAAATGTCTCCTGGACTATACAATGGCTGTGCTTTACACCCAGGGTTACCGTCTTTATCAATGCCCATAACCTGTCTCTTATACACATCTGACGCTGCCGACGATCTACTCTGTGT
>OJFK01000267.1_pt1 | contig 13382 bp, 9 predicted proteins | sample 1594101 | NCBI WGS metagenome assembly OJFK01 (sample SAMN05416723, study PRJEB24817) | seawater metagenome | isolation source: Sea water | place: Canada:Atlantic | collected 2013-07
GAGTAGATCGTCGGCAGCGTCAGATGTGTATAAGAGACAGGCTATGCCAAGGTGCCGTATTGCAGCCGCATTGGATACAATGCCATCCCAATCACAGATTTCGGCCAACTGAAACAGCATCTTCGCAGCAGTCTCTTCGCAATCAGGCTTGATGCGAACTGCACGCAAGTAAGTACCAATAGCGTCTTTTGGTCTGCCGGACTCTGCTAGTACGCTGCCAAGGTTACAATAGGCTTCAAAAAAATCCGCATCGTGTTCGATAGCTTTGCTGTAACTAAAAGCTGCATCGTCGTATCTTCCGACATCATGACAAGCAGCACCCAGATTATTGTAAGCCTCAGCGTAATCAGGTTTCAATCGCACGGCTTGGGTGAATGATGCTATAGCGTTGTCATACTGATGCAGCCTTTTATAGACAGCGCCAACGACGTTATGGATCAGGGGTTCACCGCGGTGTCGAATTGCTAACATTCGCCCCGCACCCAATGCCTGCTGTAAATGGCCCCGATTAAATAAATTGACCAGATTTTTTAAATCTTGCTCGGACGCGGGAATAGAAGCCTGTTGCACCAAAGACGTTTCATTGCTCATGGAAGCAAGGCCCAGCATGGCTTCCTTATTCTGCGGAAACTGTTTGAGGACAGCATCAAAGAGCTGAGCTGCACCATCGCTATCACCTTTGCGGACCAGCCCTTTGGCTTTTAAAAGAGTTCGCCTAACATTAAGAGCCATATCGAGTTCCTATAAATTTTACAAACTGAGCTGACGAATATCACCAAGCAACGACACTATGCGGGTTAAAAATCGCCCGCCATTGCCACCATTCACTACCCGATGGTCGTAAGACAGCGCAACCGGCAGCATCGTGCGCGGTGCGAACTCCGCACCGTTCCACAGCGGCTTGATAGCGGTCTTCGACACCCCAAGGATAGCCACCTCTGGCGTGTTGACGATAGGGGTAAAACCGTTGCCGCCAATATTGCCCAGGCTGGAAACGGTAAAACACCCGCCCTGCATCTCTGCTGGCAGGAGTTTACGGTCACGCGCACGGCTGGCCAGCTCTGCAACTTCGTGCGCCAACTCCCATATCGTTTTCCTATCAACGTCGCGAATCACCGGCACCATCAGTCCGGCCGGGGTATCAACCGCCACGCCGATATGAATATATTTCTTGTGAACCAGGTCTTCACCACCGCGCGCCAGTGAACTGTTGATCTTGGGGTTGTCTCGCAGTGCAAGCGCACAGGCCTTGAGCAAAAACGGTAAGGGCGTAATGCGCGTGGAGCGCTGTTCGGCCTCAGCCTTGAGTCCCGCGCGAAATTCTTCGAGATCGGTAATGTCTGCCTCGTCGAACTGGGTCACATGGGGCACATTCAGCCAGCTACGGTGCATGTTGGTAGCCGTCAGCTTATCGAGTTTGGTGCGCGGGGTGACTTCGACCTCACCAAATTTAGAGAAATCAATTTCAGGCACCGAAGGAATACCCGTGCCACCCGTGACCGCACCTACAGGTTCACGTATCACCTTGCGCACAAACTGTTGCAGATCTTCTTTAAGGACACGACCTTGTGGGCCAGTACCGTCCACTCGCACCAGCTGAACACCGAGTTCTCGCGCCAGTTTTCGTACGGCCGGGCCCGCATATATTTCATCCGCGACCTCCACCGGTAGCACTGGCGTTTCACTCGCTGCTGACACTGTTTCCACAACCGGTGTCTCTTTCGCTGCCGGTGCCTCTTTCACAGCACTTGCCTTTTGCTCTGCCCCATCGTCATCCCCAATGGACGCATCACTTGCGGCGGACGCCTCACTCTCTCCGGGCGTCGGAGCCGCATCCGCGACTTGCTCAGCGACGTCTATCATCGCCACCGCTGCACCCTCTGCCAACTGATCACCTTCCGCCACCAGTAGCTCAACGACAGTGCCTGCAACAGTAGCAGGGATTTCCATGGAGGCCTTGTCGGACTCCAATACAATGAGGCTCTGATCCAGCACAACCTGATCACCAACTGCCACCAGTAGCTCAATCACTTCAGCGCCTTCGGCACCACCGATATCAGGCACGATTACTTGTTGTATTGGCACGCCGTATTTCCCCCTGCCTCAGACTTTTACCGGGTTAGACTTATCCGCATCGATGCCCAGCGCACCTATCGCTTGGGTAACAAGGGCATTCTCGATCTGCCCCTCATCCGCCAGCGCTTTGAGTGCCGCGAGTACGATATATTCTCGACTGACCTCGAAGAACTCGCGCAACTTGCTGCGCGTATCAGACCGACCGAAGCCATCAGTACCCAACACGGTATAAGTTCCCGGTACAAACTCCCGGATTTGGTCAGCGTATGCCTTGATGTAGTCTGTCGCAGCCACTGCGGGCCCACTGGTATCACGCAGCAGTCGGGTGACATAGGGCACTCTGGGCTCGGCTTCAGGATGCACTAGATTCCAACGCTGTACCGCTTTACCTTCACGTTGCAATTCATTCACGCTGGTCATACTCCAGATATCTGCCGCTACATGATAGTCACTCTCAAGAATTGCCGCAGCAGCCTCCACCTCGCGCAAAATCGCACCACAGCCCAGTAACTGAACACGTAAATCTCCCGGCGCAGTGGACACCTTGAACTGATACATACCCTGAATAATGCCGTCTTCAACACCTGCCGGCATCTCCGGCTGAATATAGTTTTCATTCATCGTAGTGATGTAATAAAAGCGGTTTTCACCCTGGTTATACATGCGGTGTAACCCATCGTGGATAATCACTGCCAGTTCGTAGGCGTAGGTCGGATCATAGCTAACGCAGTTCGGTATCGTACTGGCCAACAAGTGGCTGTGCCCATCCTGATGTTGCAGGCCCTCGCCATTGAGAGTGGTGCGGCCCGCTGTCGCACCGATGAGGAATCCGCGCGCCTGACTGTCGCCAGCCGCCCAAGCCAGATCCCCAATACGCTGAAAACCAAACATGGAGTAAAAAATGTAGAACGGCACCATGGGATATGCACTGGTGCTGTAAGACGTGGCTGCGGCCAACCAGGCGGAAAATGCGCCCGCCTCGTTAATACCCTCCTCCAGAATCTGCCCCTTGATGTCCTCTTTGTAATACATCATCTGTCCGGCATCTTGTGGCGTGTAGCGCTGGCCTATCGAAGAATAAATACCGAGCTGTCGAAACATACCTTCCATGCCAAATGTACGCGCTTCGTCCGGCACGATTGGCACCACTCGCTGCCCAATATCGGCGTCCTTTACCAAACTGGACAGCATACGCACAAAGGCCATCGTGGTAGAAACTTCTCGCGCACCACTGCTCTTAAGCTGATTGCCGAAAGCCGTCAGCGGTGGTGTCTCGAGTGAATCCATGGCTGCGCGTCGCCTAGGCAGCAGACCGCCCAGGGCCTGCCTTCGCTCAAGCATATAGCGCATCTCTGGACTGTCTGCCGGCGGACGATAGTACGGCACATTTTCTAACTCGGCATCACTAATAGGAATATCAAAGCGGTCCCGGAAGGCCTTGAGACTTTTTATGTCGAGCTTTTTCAGGGCGTGCGTTTCATTATTCGCCTGGCCAGCTTCACCTGTGCCGTAACCCTTCACCGTCATTGCCAGAATCACCGTGGGACGTTCATGCTCTTCAACAGCCGCGGCGTATGCTGCGTAGACTTTATAGGGGTCGTGCCCACCTCGGTTGAGGTACATGATATCGTCATCCGACAAGTCGGCCACCAGCTCCAGAAGTTCAGGATACTTACCGAAGAAATGCTCTCTAGTGTAGGCTCCGCCATTGAACTTGTAGTTTTGCAACTCGCCGTCACAGACTTCATCCATACGTTTCTGTAGCAGGCCCGTTTTATCTTTCTCCAACAGACGGTCCCACTTGCGGCCCCAGATCACCTTGATCACATTCCAGCCTGCGCCTCGGAAAATCCCTTCCAGCTCCTGAATAATTTTGCCATTGCCGCGCACCGGACCATCCAAGCGTTGCAGGTTGCAGTTGATCACAAAATTGAGATTCCCCATCCCTTCGCGGCCAGCGAGCGATATCGCGCCAAGGGACTCAGGCTCATCACACTCACCGTCACCCATGAAGCACCAGACTTCTCTGTCGCCATGGTCGAGCAGACCGCGATCCTGCTGATACTTCATCACTCGCGCCTGATAAATAGCCTGTATCGGACCGAGCCCCATGGACACGGTAGGAAACTGCCAGTAGTCGGGCATCAGCCATGGGTGCGGATAGGATGACAGCCCATGACCACCCACCTCCCGCCGAAAGTTATCCAATTGTTCTTCCGTCAGTCGCTCTTCCAGATAAGAGCGCGCATACATGCCTGGCGCACTGTGTCCCTGGTAAAACACCAGGTCTCCCGGGTGACCGCCCTCAGTACCGCGGAAGAAATGATTAAAGCCCACGTCATATAACGTAGCGCTGGAGGAAAAACTCGAAATATGGCCGCCCAGTCCCTCATCGTTATCATTACCGCGCATCACCATAGCCAGCGCATTCCAGCGGACCAACGAGCGAATCCGGCGCTCCATGAAGACATCACCGGGCATCATTTTTTCTTCGGAGGGCGCGATCGTGTTGGAAAAGGGTGTGGTGATAGCCGAAGGCAGGCGCAGACGAGCGTTGATTGCGTGCTTGGACAACTCCAGCAGTAAAAAGGAAGCGCGCTCAGCACCTGCGTGTTTTACCACATCGTCAAGCGCATCGAGCCACTCGCGGGTTTCCGGGGGGTTTAAGTCTTCCTTCATCTCAGCTCAAGCTCCTGTAAAATAACAGGACGAGTCACACTCAGTCCTTAATAGATTCTAAAACAGAACTTACTTGGCTATAACACGAAAAAACTACGACCAAGACTCGCATAAATCACTATAGCAGATTTAAGACACGATAGTAGGCTCGCAACGCGTGTGCTGATAACCCGAAACGGTCTCCGTAAGTCCATTTAGTTCCATATAGGAACTAATTAACCGAGTCGCTTTGCGCCCACTACGCCTCAATGCCGAGTCCGCAACTGCTACGGCGCTTATGCCCCCACCAAGTCTTATTCTCGGACATACGTGGCATGCCCACGCTGAATGGCCTTGGCTGAGTTGTAACGCTCAAAATTGCCTTCTGGAAGAATACCCCGGCTACCCGGAGCGATCACTTGCAACGAGTGACGCTGCGCGAGAAAGACCCGCTCGTAGTAGACCTGCCAGCTATCCAGAGTGATGGCCTCCACCGCTGTTGCCAGCGTCTGACGCCCAGCGAAGTCCAGGTCCTGGCGCGCAATGGCTTGCCACAAGTACTCACCCCGCTCCGCTAGGTTTTTATCCGGCCGCAAAATATCACTGACCAGCGACACTTTATGCCGCTCAAATTGTGCCTCATCCAGTTGTGACTCCACGTTCAGCATGAAATTATTCATTGCCACTGCGACCGCATTGGCATCTGCAACCGGGGACTGCACTAACATTAGCAGGCCGGGCACCTGCAGCTTGCTATAACTGGAGGCCCCGACCACATAGCCCAACTGCTGCTCGGTGCGCAATTCCTGAAAAAAACCTGACGACATGATTTGGGCTGTCAGCGCCGTCGCGGCCCTGTCATACCCACTATCCCCGTCTCCTTGCAGGTACCACGCAACCACTGAATCATCGTGAGGAACATCCACGACGTATTGGACCGACTCGCCCGCAGCCAGCCTCAGCACCCTGCGCTTGGGCAACGTTGGCGCGGGGTCGCTACTGATAATATCCTGCAACATCGCCGATAATTGTGGTGCCTCGCCAGGCTCATAGTTGCCGTAGATCAGTGCCTCGGCGGAAGCACTGCGCCAGAACTGGCGGATATACCCGTCAAGTTGACTCAGGTCTGTTGTCTCAAGAGCCGAAATCACAGCCTTTTCGCCCCATTGACCATAAAGTAGACTTTCATTCAAATCATCAACAACCTGTGTACTAGGACGCTGTGCGATGGCATTTTTCAAGCTCCGGATCATGTCGCTGCGAATATCATCAAAACGACGCGGGCTAAAGTTAGGCTCGACGATGCTGCCTAACAAACGCTTTAGTAACAATGTCTGCTTGTCACTGTAACCACCCACCCGCAAACCAATGCCTTGCGTATGCCCGTAGAACGCAAAACTCATCCCCGCTAATTGGGCGGGATAGGCAAACTCGTTGACTTGGTCAGTGAGCAATGCTGCGTAGAGTGCTCCCCGCGCCGTCTGCTCAGCAGATTGCCCCGCCTCGGGTGAACGAAAATTGATGTACGTTAATCCCCTGGGCACCCTGAACTGTTCGTCCGGCATAAACCAGATTTTTTGCCTGCCAGATTGCAGCACCAGCTGCGGCACCATTGGCATATCCTTGGGCAGCTCCACCAACGACACATCCTCGGCAATGAATTCGTTAGGCACAGGAAGATGCAGCGCATCCGCGCCCCTGTCACCCTCAGGCCTGGTGACGCGCCCAACATCCAACGCCTGCTGCGAATAGGGCACCTGGTAATACTCGGAGACCTTATCGCCAACAACAGCCTGGTCACTAAACGTCACCAGAGCATTATCGGGTCTGAACTGCTGCAGCAGTTCCGCCAGAATCGCCTCGTCATAACCGGTCATCATATACGGCCCACGCAAAATATCCTGCGGTGCATAATGCTGCATACCGCTGGCCACGGCACTCACATAACGCATGGGGCTGGCCTGCTCCCGAAAACGAAAGCTAAGGTCTGCCAGCCTCGATTGCTCGACATAAAGCCAATCCTGGGGGCCTTCTTGACGCAACATATCTGCGTACGCAAAAAGCAATTGCAACACCCGATCTGGGTCTCCTGCCCCCTTTTCCGTCAGCGAGATATTGACACTAAAGAGCGCCCCACCGCGCCACGCCAGACCCTGACCTGCAGATAAGCCCTCCGCCAGACCTGCTTGTTTAAGAGCGGACAACAAACTCCCCTCCCCCTCATGACCGATCAGATTGCCTAGGTACACCTCTGGCTTCACATGATACTGGGCGCGGTAATCGCGAAGTGGAAAAGAAACACTCAATTGCCGCCGGGTAGCCAACGGCTGCAGCTGCACAAACAGGGGTAAACTACCCGCTTCAAATAGGGGCTCAACAATCGTTTCACGCTCTAAAAAGCGATTCGGTATCTGGCTGAACAAGGGGCTCGTCAGCGCCTCTAGTTCGTCAAGCGACTGCGAACCTAGCACCACCAGACGCATCACATTGGCCGAGTAGTACTTGTTGTAAAACTGAATCAAGTCGTCTCGAATTTCAGATTCGGGACGATCAGCAAGAGTGTCTAACGCTCCCACCGAAAATTGGCTGTAGGGATGGTCCTGATTGAACACCTCCTGCAACACATCGAGCTCGCGACGACTATCGCTCTTTAACCCCATTTGATATTCAGCCTCAACCGCGTTTTTTTCGCGCTCGACATATTGCGCATCAAAGCGGGGCGCAATAAAGAACTGAGCAAAACGGTCGAGCGCCACCGGCAAATCAGCGCTGTTGACGTCAAAGAAGTAATTGGTATTCTCAAAGCTGGTATAGGCATTGCGGCTGCCCCCATGCTCAGTAATAAAGTGCCCATATTCGGCCGCGTCAGGGTATTTTTCGGTGCCCAGAAACAACATGTGCTCGAGGAAATGAGCGAGGCCTGCACGACCGCGCGGGTTATCCCCGCTGCCCACCAAAATATCCAGAGCAGCGGCAGCTTTAGGAGCATCCGGGTCAGAAATCAGCAACACCTCCAGAGCGTTATCTAACGTTAGCAGTCGATAGGTGTAATCGTCATTCGGACTCTTGGCCGGCTGTGGCCCTAATGGCGAAGTGGTGACACAGGACGTCAGTAACAAGACACTCAACAGAAACGCCAGAGCCTTTAAGCTATGACGGAAATTCAACGCGGACATCAGAAACTCCATGAGATTTACGTGAGCGGGTCAGCCTCAGAAACAACCTGCTCTGGGGTAGGCCAAGCATTAATGATAGCCTTGACTAGGGTCGCCAGCGGTATCGCGAAAAAGACACCCCATAAGCCCCAAATTCCGCCAAAAAATAGCACAGCCAAGATGATAGCGACCGGGTGCAGGTTCACCGCCTCTGAGAATAAGAATGGCACCAGCACGTTGCCATCCAATAGCTGAATAATCATGTAGACCGCAAACATGTAATAAAATTCACCGGTAAATCCCCATTGGAAGAATCCCACCATGACTACCGGCACAGTGACGAGCGCAGCTCCGATATAAGGGATAATGACCGAAAGTCCCACCAATAAACCCAACAATGCCGCGTAGGCCACTCCCAACCAGGTAAACGCAAAATAGGTGACAGAACCCACTATTAGTATTTCGAGTACCTTGCCGCGAGCATAATTGGAAAACTGCTCATTCATTTCTGTCCAGATACGCCGTAACAAAGGTCGTTCGGCAGGAAGAAATCCCCCTAACCAATCAAGAAGTTTTTCTCGGTCCTTGAGAAAAAAGAACACCAGCATCGGTATCAGCACCAAATAGACCAGCACCGTTAGAATACCGGGAATTGATGCCAGTGTGCGCGTGACGGCGACCTGACCTAATCCCGCGAATTCGGTTTGCGCGACACTAATGAGCTCCATGAATTGCTCTTTGCTAATAATATCGGGATAGCGTTCAGACAGAATACCCAGAAATTGTTGTGCCTGGTCCAGCATCCGAGGCATTTCACCCACCAGACTCAGTAATTGGCGCCACACCAGCGGTAACAAAGCAAAGCTAAAACCGAAAAAGATGCCAACAAAGGCTAGATACGATACGGCGACACCAAGCCACTGGGGCAATCCGTAGCGCTGAAGCCGCCCCGAGACACCTTGGGCCAGATACGCCAATACAATGGCAGCAACCACAGGCTTGAGGATGTCGCCTATGGTCATGAACAAAGCCACAGCTATCGCCAGCAACACCAACACAAGGACCGACTCTTCCTCAGACAGGTAGCGTTTGTACCATTTCTTGAAAATATCCAGCATAAATTGTCCGTCACGTTATCAGTGCTCTGGCGTGCTAGAGCGCTCTGTCAGATATCTACTTATTATACTGTCGAAGTCATCATAATTGCTTGAGCAACAACGCCATTTTGACAACTTTATCCGTTCTGCCAAACGAAGACAGCATCCCGGACTGTCACTGCTTTTCCATCAGGTAGCTGTAAACACCATCGGTCTCATCGCTATCAAGCAGCAGATGGCCCGACTGCTCTGCAAAGACATGAAAGTCCCTTACAGAACCCTGATCAGTCGCCAGCACACGAAGCCTCTGGCCAACATGCATGCTATTCAGTGCCCGTTTGGCCTTCAACAGAGGCATTGGGCAAGCCAACCCCCTAGCGTCCACTTCTACCACATTCAACTCTGTCACCGCCGTCAATATCCAACATTATTGGGCTCAGGCTTTAGCTGTGCGACTTTGTCAAACCAACAATGTAAGCCCTGATACCTTCCAAATTATACGCCCTTAAAGACTGCCGTACGCCGCTCTATAAAGGATTGGATGCCCTCATTGGCATCCTCGCTGGCCATGAGTCGCTGCTGCGTCGGGCCGAGTTCACGCACGGCCGCAGCAAAACCTTCCTCTACAAAGCGTCTCGACGACGCCTTGGTGGCTTGAACGGCAAGAGGAGCTTGTGCCGCGATCACTGCGGCGATTTCCAGCGCACGCTCCAATTGCTTGCCAACCGGGACGACTTCTTGCACGAAACCGATTCGATACGCTTCCTGAGCGTCGAACTCGTCGCTCGTTAGCAAATGGTACATGGCATTGCCCCATCCGCCGCGCTGTACGAAGCGAATTGTGGCGCCGCCGGTAGCATGAATACCCCGTGCCGGCTCCAACTGAGAGAAACGGCAATTGTCAGCGGCGATGACAATATCACCGGCCAACGCAAGTTCGATTCCGAAGGTAAAGGTGATGCCCTGCACGGCGGTGATGATTGGCTTGCGACAGGCTCGCCCAAGCGCTATGGGATCGACTGGTTGCTCCGAGCTTTCCTGTATATTGCTCCGGTGTTGCATGCGTCCTGTCCACTTGGGAAGATCGAGACCGGCCGTAAAGTGTTCTCCGTGTCCGAAGAGTACGCCTACGAAGAGTTCTTTACTCTCGTCTAGAAGCGTAAACGCGTCGAGGAGCCCCTTGGCCATGGTTGGCGTGTAGCCATTGTATTTTTCGGGTCGATTAAGCCCGATCAACAGTATGTGTCCGCGCTGCTCGACGCTGATGGAACCTTCTGAGTCTGACATAGCCTTTCCTCTTTCATTTATTCAGGAGAAAATACTCACCCAAATGGGTATGTAACTCTGCTGCTGTGATCTGTTATTCGCAATACTGGCGCAGCGCCTGCGTCGTTACGTCTCTAGTCTGCCATTATTTAAGCGGCAATGTGTATTGTTAGCACGCGCTGTGCGCCGCTGCCGAGCGACGGCCCAGCGCGATGAGGCCTGCCGCGATCAGCATTTGCAGACCACCGTAAAGCAGCAGCGCAAATAGCACCGTGTCGCCGAGTGCCGCTGTTTGTAAAGCCGCGGCCGGAAATAGTGTGGCCTTGATAAGGATGCCAAGATTCACATTGCGCACCACTACCTCCATTTCGATGGCAGAACAGTCGGCTCGATTGAGTCCGGTCAGGCGTCCGCTAAACCAACCAATAATCGCAAAGAGTAACGTCAGAAAAACAATAATTAATGCATTATTCAATCCAAATGCTTCTATATCGATCCGGCCAGCCATGCCGGAACCCACAACGATTAAACCAATACCCAGCAACGAGCCCCGAATACACCATTTAGACAGGTGTACTGCAGATTTGGGGAATAGGTATAAATAGAGCATACCCAGCGACAAAGGAATAAGTAAGGTAAGCGCTATCTCACGCATGATGAGTAGTCTAGGCATGACGAAATCGGCGGGCATGTAGTCGCCGATCAACATCTCGAGAATAATCGGCGTTGAAAAAAGACAAGCCAATGTGGTGATCGCGGTAATGCATATAGACAGTGCGAAATTGCCACGCGCAAAATAGGTGAAAAAATTTGAGCTCGCTCCGCCGGGAATAGCAGCAATCAGTGCGATAGACACGGCAATGCCGCCCATTAAGCCTAGTGTTGAGATAAACACTAATGCGGATAGCGGGATCACCACCAATTGCACTAGCGTGCCGATCGTCACAGGCTTAGGTCCGCGTGCAACGTCACGAAAGTCCCCGCCAGTTAAAGTGGCGCCCACTCCGAACATCGCCAATATGAGTTGGATAGCGGCGAACCAATATTCGTTGGTAATATAGAAATCAGCCAAGCTAATCGTCCGTCGAGATGTGGCATGGGTGATGCAGCTCACAAGGGCTGCGCTATTTAGCCGTTAAGCGGCTCACAAGACACCGCAGCCTCATAAACCAGCGCGCAACACACGGACGCTCATTGAACTACCATTGTGGCAATCCAACAAGCACTCTATTCATTTTACGTTAGCTGGCGGCAAAGCGCGCGGTATGGTGGTCAGTGCTACCAAACAAAAATTGAATCGCGGTAAGACGCTTGAAATAATGTCCGACATCGAGTTCGTCGGTGACACCAATGCCCCCATGAATTTGAATCGACTCTTCGCCCACCAGTCGCGCCGCCTTGCCAATGCGGCTTTTAGCGGCCGACACCGCTTTAGGTGCACGTCCACTTAGGCTGTCCATCTCCATCGCTGCCATGAGCAAAATAGATTTGGCCTGAGCAAGCTCTATAAACATATTCGCCATGCGATGTTGCAGTGCCTGAAAGGTTGAAAGCGTCACCTTGAATTGCTTGCGAATTTTGCTGTATTCGACGGTTTTCGTCAGCGACATTTCCATGGCGCCAACCGCTTCTGCACAGACCGCTAGAGCTGCCTTATCAATAGTCATTTCAATCACGTCGATGGCTTCACCTACATTACCTAATAGGTTGCTTGCAGGAAGCGCAACATTATCAAACCAAATATCAGCCGCACGTTGGCCATCGACACTGGCATAACACTCGCGTCGAACACCTGGCGTGCTGGCATCGACCCAAATTAGACTGATCCCTTCGCGATCGCAAGATTCACCAGACGTACGCACCGAAACCAGAATTTTTTCAGCTGCTGCGCCATTCAATACTACCGACTTATGCCCGTTAAGCACCATCTCGTCGCCATTGATCACGGCGCTACATTGCACGTTAGACAGTTCATAGCGGCTTTGTGGTTCAGCATAGGCAAAAGCCAATTGCAGCGATCCTTCCATGAGTGGCGCTAGCAGTGTCGCTTTTTGTTCGCTGCTGCCAGCCTCGCTGACTACCGTACCCGCGAGTATGGTGTTGGCTAGAAATGGCTCGACCAGCAAGCCTTTGCCAAACTCTTGCATGGTCACGATCAAATCAACCGCGCTACCGCCAAAACCGCCGTCGTCTTCTTTAAAGGGTATGGTCAACCAGCCGAGCTCGGCAAAGAGTTGCCAATGCTCAGCGCTAAATCCTGTGGCACTTTTAGCAATAGCTTGGCGGCTATCCCAATCATAGTCTTGGCTAATAAATTTACTGACGCTTTGTTGCAGCATCTGCTGTTCTTCACTGTATGAAAAATCCATTGTCTTTCCCCGCTTACAGGCCGAGTACGGCTTTGCAGATAATATTGGTTTGAATTTCGTTACTGCCGCCATAAATAGTGGCTTTGCGGTTGTTGAAATAAGTGGGGGCACTGCCAGCCGCTTGATCAGGACCAATCGCTACACCCTCAAATCCCTCTAGAAACTGATCACGAACAAAAGGTAGAGCGTAATAGCCTGCCAATTCCACATTAAGCATATCGATGGCCTGTTGTATTTCAGTACCTTTGATTTTCAAAATAGACGACTCAGGCCCTGGCGCCTTGCCCGTACTCACCTCAGCCAATGTTTTGAGCTCGGTATACTCAAGAGCCAACAATTCAATTTCTAACTCAGCAACTTTTTGCTGCCAAGCGGAATTATCGCTCAACATAGTCTTAGTGCCCGATAGGCCATCGCTAGTGTGCGCCGCTTTTTCTTTCAGGTCTTGCAGGCGTTTTTTACTTTTGGCAACACCGGCAATATTCGTTCGCTCATGGGTCAGTAATACCTTGGCATAGGTCCAACCTTTGCCTTCTTCGCCGATTAGGTTTTCTGCTGGCACGCGCACATTATCAAAATGTACTTCATTAACCTCGGGCGAACCGTCCAACAGATAAATAGGCGAAAGATTAATACCTGGCGTCTTCATATTAATCAATAAAAAGGAGATGGCATTTTGATTTTTAACATCGGCAGCACCCGTGCGAACTAAGCCTGTCTCTTATACACATCTCCGAGCCCACGAGACAGGCAGAAATCTC
>OJFK01000273.1_pt1 | contig 13267 bp, 13 predicted proteins | sample 1594101 | NCBI WGS metagenome assembly OJFK01 (sample SAMN05416723, study PRJEB24817) | seawater metagenome | isolation source: Sea water | place: Canada:Atlantic | collected 2013-07
GATTTCTGCCTGTCTCGTGGGCTCGGAGATGTGTATAAGAGACAGGAAATAGGGTGAGCAGCGAGATTAATGATTTGATTGAGCTGCATGCATGACTCCTGATTTAATCTGAACCAAGGTAAACTGTTTGGGGTTGAATATCTAGGTTAATGGTCGAGGTTACAGGCTTCAGTTGAAAATCTCGGCTGAAAGTCTCAGTTGAAAGTCGAGTTTGAACACCCGTGTAGTGAAACATAATCTACCACCCTCAACTAAGCCTTATTATGGGCTATAGATAACTAATAAGTATACCTATCCAAGCCTCACCACTGCAGTAACATGCATCAGCAGCATTGGGGCTTAGCTGCAGTAGATGCTGTTCTTCTAATTGTGTTTCTTGGGTCTGGTTGAGCTGAACAAAGGTATGACCCTGCATGCTGAACAGTAAAAATAAGTCACCGTTTAAATCTATGTTTTGGCCTTTTTCCTGCTGGCTGGTGAAGACTTTGGCGCGACAATCTTTGCGTCTAGTCATTAAGTTGAAATCAAGGATTGGCCCGTCATGGAGACGCGCATCGATGAGGTCTTCACCTTTAAAGTGGGCAGCATCTAGAGTTTCTGAGAGACACCATTGCTGACCTGCTTGGTCTGTGAGTGTCAGTCCTTTGCCATGCATTAGAAGTAAACAGCGGTCATAGCCAGAGAAGTCTGAAAAGGCGCCATCTTGTGTCACATCAGCCATGCTCAGGCGCCACTGAAAAGAGTCACCAGACCAGTGCTTTACTAATTCAATCGTTGAGCCTAAACCATTGCGCCACGGCATGGTAATAAAGTCTTCTGGTTTAGTTATATTGAATTCAATCATGTGATTTGGCCCGCAACAACGCGGTGCTTTACTAATTGGCCACCCAGCCAGTAACTCAATTCTGCGGGCTTTTGAATCTCCCAACAGACAAAGTCAGCGGCATAACCCACTTTAAGCTGGCCATGGCTATGGCCTAAACCAAGAGCCTGAGCACCATGACGGGTGGCTCCTTGCAATGCTTCCAGTGGTGTAAAGCCAAATAAGGTGCAGGCCATGTTCATCATTAAGCGCAAGGACAAAACTGGCGCTGACCCTGGATTACAATCACTGGCGATGGCCATAGGTACACCTAATTCACGTAGGCGTTGTATGGGTGGTTGTTTGGTTTCTTTGAGGCAAAAAAATGCCCCTGGCAGAATCACGGCAACAGTACCTGCAATGGCCATGGCTTTGGCGTCTGCATCACTTAGATATTCTAGATGATCACTGGACAATGCCTTATAACGAGCCGCTAAGCCAGAGCCTCCTAAGTTAGAAAGTTGTTCAGCATGAAGCTTTACGGGTAAGTCAAAGGCGAGGGCCGTGTCAAATACCCGTTCAATTTGGGCCACAGAAAAGGCAATGCCTTCACAGAAACCGTCAACTGCGTCAGCCAAGCCAGCTTTGGCTATGGCAGGTATGATTTCTTCACACACCAAATCAATGTAAGCATCAGCTTGACCCTGAAATTCGGGGGGTATGGCATGGGCCGCCAAACATGTGGTCTGCAAGGTCACCGATAGTTTTTTACCAAGGGAGCGGGCGACACGCAACATTTTTTCTTCTGTGACTAGGTCTAAGCCATAACCCGATTTCACTTCGACACAAGTCACACCGTCAGCCATAAGGGCGCAGAGGCGCTTTTCTGCAGCAGTGAATAATGCTTCTGCGCTAGCATTTCTGGTATCAGTCACAGTGGAAACAATGCCGCCACCAGCCTTAGCAATGGCTTGATAACTTGCCCCTTGCAGACGCATCTCATATTCGGCGCTGCGATCACCACCAAATACTAAGTGAGTATGACAATCAACCAAACCAGGCGTAACCCAACCACCACCCAAGTCGATTATAGTTGCCGTGTGGTTAGGTAATTCAGAAACTGGGCCTAACCAAGTAATTTGGCCATGTTTAACCCCTATCGCTGCATTTTCAATGGGGCCATAATCCTTGGTAGACACCATGGTAGCAGCATGAAAACCAACATAAATCGTATCAAAGGAAGGCATTTTTGTATCCTATGTAGGCAATCTATCACCCACTAATTAGCGCTGGGTAGTGTGCCACTTGGCATCATGTCATTATGGCAAGCGGTAGCTAACAGTTCATTAGCAGCTGCAATGTCTGTGGCAAAGTAGCGGTCTTTGTCATAGAAAGGCACACGTGCCCGTAAACCAGAGCGAGCCTGTTCGAGCAACGGACTGGAATTTAAGCCGGTGCGAAAATCTAAGCCTTGCACCGAAGCTAAGAGTTCTACTGCTAAAATACCGCGGGTATTTTCGCTCATATCTCGCAAACGGCGCGCTGCAAAAGTGGCCATAGACACATGATCCTCTTGATTAGCTGAAGTAGGTATGCTGTCCACACTAGCGGGGTGAGCAAAAGTTTTGTTTTCACTTGCCAAGGCGGCAGCAGTCACCTGAGCAATCATAAAGCCTGAATTCACACCCCCATTATCGACTAAAAAAGGGGGTAATTGGCTGAGGGCTGAATCAATTAGTAAGGCCATACGCCGCTCTGATAAACTGCCAATTTCGGCAATGGCTAAGGCTAAATTATCAGCCACCATAGCCACTGGTTCGGCGTGAAAATTACCCCCAGAGATAATGTCTCCCTCATCAGCAAAGACTAATGGGTTGTCTGATACCGCATTAGACTCGACTTCCAAGACGCCTGCAGCGTGGCGGATCTGCTCTAAACAAGCGCCCATAACTTGAGGCTGGCAGCGCAAAGAATAGGGGTCTTGTACCTTATGGCACTGGTCATGTGAGAGACCCACTTCACTATTTTCAGTGAGGAGATGGCGGTAGGCCTTAGCAGAATCAATTTGGCCTTTGTGCCCCCGCACTTGGTGGATACGTTCATCAAAGGGGCTGCGACTGCCCAAGGCTGCTTCGACAGAGAGTGCACCACAGACTGTAGCTGAGGCCCATAAGTCTTCACTATGGAATAAGCCTTGTAGGGCAAAGGCGGTAGATACTTGAGTGCCATTGAGTAGGGCTAGTCCTTCCTTTGGGGCTAAGGTCACCGGTTTCAAACCCGCTATTTTCAATGCCGCTATTCCAGAAATTATTTCGCCTCGGTAACGGGCTTGGCCTTCGCCCAATAACACGGCGCTCATATGGGCTAAAGGAGCCAAATCACCTGAGGCACCCACTGAACCTTTTTCAGGAATGCAGGGAAAAACTTCCGTATTAATGAGGGTCATTAACGCTTCAATCACGCTTAAGCGGATGCCAGAAAATCCACGCGCTAAGCTATTGATCTTGAGTACCATGACCAATCGAACGGTCGCATCGTCCATGAATTGCCCAATGCCTGCTGCATGAGACAAGACAATAGAACGTTGCAGTTCCTCAAGGTCGTCTACCTCTATTCGGGTGTTAGCCAGTAGCCCAAACCCAGTATTGATACCGTATACTGTTCTATTTTCCTCAATCATTTGATTGACCAGTTGCTGACTTTTATGAATAGCAGGCAGAGCATGGCTGGCGATAGAAACATTAACCCGATGGCGGGCTACTTTGCGCAATTGCGCAAGTGTGAGAAGGCCAGGCTGAATTTCAAAGGTGTACATAAGAAGCCTCAGTGAGTTTAGTTCTGCTTAATCATGGGAAGGTTTAAACCCTGCTGTTGGGCGCACTCTATAGCAATGTCGTAGCCGGCATCTGCATGGCGCATAACACCTGTGGCTGGATCGTTGTGGAGCACACGGGCAATACGTTCGGCGGCTTCGTCAGTGCCATCACAAACAATCACCATGCCTGAATGTTGTGAAAAGCCCATGCCCACGCCACCTCCATGGTGTAAAGAGACCCAGGTAGCCCCTGATGCTGTATTGAGCAGGGCATTAAGTAAGGGCCAATCAGATACGGCATCAGAGCCATCGCGCATGCCTTCTGTTTCTCGGTTAGGACTAGCCACAGAACCCGAATCTAGGTGATCGCGTCCAATCACAATGGGGGCTTTGACTTCGCCAGAGCGTACCATTTCATTAAAGGCCAAGCCAAGTTTGGCGCGCTGGCCAAGTCCAACCCAACAAATACGGGCTGGTAAACCTTGGAACTGAATGCGTTCACGAGCCATAGTGAGCCAATTATGTAAATGGGCATCATCAGGAATAAGTTCTTTAACCTTGGCGTCTGTACGATAAATATCTTCCTTATCGCCAGATAAGGCAACCCAGCGAAAGGGCCCGATACCACGGCAAAAGAGTGGCCGAATATAGGCAGGCACAAAGCCTGGGAAGTTGAAGGCATTTTCTACGCCTTCTTCAAGCGCGACTTGGCGGATATTGTTGCCGTAATCTACGGTAGGAATACCTTGCTCATGGAATGCCAGCATGGCTTTAACATGAGTGGCCATAGATGCCTTGGCGGCCAATATTGTGGCTGCAGGTTTATCAGTCGCATTTTGACGATAGCTTTCCCAATCCATATTTTGCGGTAAGTAACCATTTAAAGGATCGTGGGCAGAGGTTTGATCGGTGACTAAATCTGGTTTAACGCCACGTCTTACTAACTCTGGTAAAATGTCTGCCGCATTTCCCAGCAAGCCTATCGACTTGGCCTCACCCATTTGTGTGTAGTGTTCAATCCGTTGCAAAGCATCATCAAGATCCTTGGCTTGTTCATCTAGGTAGCGAGTTTGTAAGCGCAGGTCAATACGACTTTGTTGACACTCGATGTTAAGGGAGCAAGCACCCGCCAAGCTTGCTGCTAATGGCTGTGCCCCGCCCATACCGCCAAGCCCCGCTGTAAGAATCCAGCGGCCTTTTAGGCTCCCACCAAAGTGCTGTCGCCCAGCCTCCACAAAGGTTTCGTAAGTACCCTGAACAATGCCCTGGCTACCGATATAAATCCAACTACCGGCTGTCATTTGGCCAAACATAGCCAAACCTTTCGCATCCAACTCATTAAAGTGGTCCCAGGTGGCCCAATGTGGAACCAAATTTGAATTAGCAATTAACACTCGCGGAGCATTACTATGGGTTTTGAACACCCCAACAGGTTTGCCAGACTGGACGAGTAGCGTCTCGTCATCTTCAAGCTCGGTCAGTGATGCCACTATTTGATCATAACTAGCCCAGTCTCTAGCCGCCCGACCGATACCACCATAGACCACCAGTTCGTTGGGATTCTCTGCCACCTCTGGGTCGAGGTTGTTCATTAGCATGCGCAGAGGTGCCTCAGTTAGCCAGCTTTTAGTGCTGATTGTACTGCCCGTAGGTGCTTTAATATCGCCATGGCGGGTGCGGCGTGCGGTGAGTTCCTGAGGACTAATCATGGGCATTTTCCTTACATGTATATACAAGTAATAAAAGATACGCCCATTTTAATACTCTGGCAAGTAAAATGTAGCCACTAGATGCGTCCAAAATGACCAAATAATTGAAAAAGATGACCTGGAGAAAGCAATCTAGCACTAGTGACAATTGTCTTGCCAGACCAAGTTCGACGTTTTATTTGGAGGCAAGCTTGGGTTGAATTAATTGCCAGCTGCTGGGCCTCAATCGCGTTTGGAATGACGGCTTCTACTAAATGCTCACCTTCAGTAATAGGGGCAACTTTATTTAGATAAGCAAAGGGTGTTAATTGAGTAAAATCTTGTTGGCCGTAGTTTGGCACCAAGGTAGCATTTACAATACGTTGTTCTAATTGAATGGGCTGTTGATCTTCAAGATGAATTAAAGTTGACTTAAAAATGATTTCACCCGTACGCACCCCAAGTCGTAAAGCTTGATCTGTATTCGCTTTAACTGATTGTAATTCAACAACTATTGTTTCATGCTTGTGACCTCGGTCAGCAATTTCTTGAGCAATATTGTGCACTTCAAATAATGCCGAATGGGCTTTTTGGGGAGCCACAAAGGTGCCCACGCCTTGCTGGCGAATAAGCACTCCATCGGTGGCGAGTTCTCTTAACGCCCGATTCACCGTCATGCGGCTCACGCCTAAAGCGTTCACCATTTGGGCTTCAGATGGCAAGCGTTGCTCTGGCATCCAATTGGATGACTGTATGTTCTCTAAAATGGCGCTTTTTAGTCGAGCATAAATGGGTGCATTGGTATTAGGAAGCGCATTTAATAAACTTTGAGTGGTATCTGCTTGAGGAATATTCACAAGGGGCCCATAGATTTTGGTTCTGCTTGGAGTATACAATCTTGACTTGACTATGCCAATTCATGTAATGTCTATACAAGTTAAACACATCCTACCATGAGAGTGCCAATAATGGACCAAGTTTACTTTGCCAACCAAGCTTTAATCTCCTCAGGCTGGGCTAACAACGTAAAAATCATCGTCACTAACGGCGTTATTAGTCACCTTGAAACTAATCAAACGACCCATGAGAGCCAGCAAGGGTGTCACATATTAGCAGGTCCGGTTCTACCTGGTATGGTGAATCTTCATTCACATGCGTTCCAAAGGGCCATGGCTGGCTTGGCTGAAGTGTGTTTAGACCCGCAAGACAGTTTTTGGAGTTGGCGAGATCTAATGTATGGGTTAGTGGCCAAATTGAACCCCCAACAAGTCGGGCAAATTGCGACTTATCTCTATATCGAGATGCTCAAAGCGGGTTACACCCAAGTAGCTGAGTTTCATTATTTGCATCATCAACAAAGTGGTCAGGCTTACGACAACCCTGCGGAAATGGCCCTACAAGTTCGACAAGCGGCAGTTGATGTGGGCATTGGCCAGACCTTATTGCCGGTGCTGTATAGCCATTCAGGTTTTGGGGGTCAGGCTCCCAATGGGGGCCAAACTCGCTTTATTCATGATCTTGATGGTTACTTGCGTCTGCAAGAGCAATTAGGCCAAAACATGGACAGTTTGAAGCATAACCAAGGCTTATGTTTTCATTCTTTGCGAGCGGTGACGAAATCACAAATGCAAACTGCATTATCAAGCCTGCCACAAACTTGGCCAGTGCATATCCACATTGCGGAGCAAACAAAAGAAGTCGATGATTGCATTGCTTGGAGTGGTCAGCGGCCAGTAGAGTGGTTAGCGAATGAAGTAGGGTTTGACGCGCGCTGGTGTTTAATTCATGCCACCCATGTGAGCCAGCAAGAAGTAAAAATTATTGCTGACAGCCAAGCTGTTGTTGGTTTATGTCCCAGCACTGAAGCCAATTTAGGTGATGGCATTTTCCCCATCACTGATTTAATAGCCCAAGGTGGCCGCTTTGGTGTCGGTTCCGATAGTCATGTGTGTGTCTCTGTAGCAGAAGAGTTACGGTTATTAGAATATGGTCAGCGTTTGCGTGACCAGCAACGCAATCGCGTTTATAGTAATGACCAACCTAGTGTGGGAGATTTTATTTACCAAACCAGCGCAGTGGGTGGTAATGCCGCCTGTAACATTAATACTGGCCTGCGCGTGGGTGCCCGCGCTGACTTTATAACCTTGGACACTAGCCATCCTCTATTAGCCTCAGCTAAGCCAGAACAATTGATCAATCGCTGGACTTTTGGTATTAATCACAACCCAGTGAGAGATGTCTTTGTGGCGGGTGAGCAGGTGGTTGCTGCGGGTTGTCATAACCTTGAAGACGCTGCTTCTGCAGCGCTTGTAAAGAGCTTGAAAGAGTTGTTAGCTTGACCGTGGAACACACTGGCAAAGGATATAAAGGTATTTATTGATGCGCAGAGGCCGTTCTAAACGGCGATTCAGATTTAACCTTGCCTGCAAAGATTGCGCAAGCTTCAAAGGTCACATACTATACATTAGAAGATGTTGATTTTATAAGAGGTTTTAAGGCTTTGAACTTTTGTAAACAGCGAGTCATGGAGGTTTTAAGTAAGGGTGACCTTAACGACTCGACGAGTCGAGTGTGTGACTTATTCCTATCCATTCTAATACTACTTAACCTTGTGGCTGTGTGCCTAGAATCTGTTGACTCGATCAACCTCCAGTATCATCGCCAACTGATGATGTTTGAATGGTTTTCCGTGTCTATATTTCTGGTTGAATACCTACTGCGTATTTGGTCCATTACGGCAGACGACTCAGCGCGGGGTGCAACCCCTTGGGGCCGTCGCAGTTCCTATATTTTTAGTTTTACCGGCATCATTGATTTAGCCGCTTTTTTACCCAGTATTTTGCCCCTCATTATGGGTGGCTTAGATCTGCGCTGGCTGCGTGTGTTGCGGCTACTAAGGTTGCTAAAAATGTCCCATTACTCCTCGGCCCTTGAGGATTTAGTCTCGGCGGTGCATGAAGAACGCCGCTCTTTTGCCGCCACGCTTTACCTATTGGCAATCGCGTTATTCTTATCCAGTTCAATGATGTACCTAGCCGAAAGTGATGTTCAGCCTGATCATTTTAAATCGATTCCAGAGTCAATGTGGTGGTCATTAATTACGCTGACTACGGTGGGTTATGGAGACGTTTACCCTATTACACCGATTGGTAAGTTCATCGGTGCTTTGACGGCATTGATGGGGGTCTGCACAGTGGCTTTGCTCACAGGTATTGTAGCCTCAGCCTTTTCCAATCAAATGGCGCGCCGAGAGGCTATTTTTGAGGCTGAAATTAACGCAGCCATGAGTGATGGCATTATTACCAGTGATGAAAAACGCCACATTGAGACCATTAGGGCACGCTTTAATATACCAGAAGAACACGCCAAAGCCATTTTAGACTTATTGTCTGAGAAGAAAGGTCCTAAAACACCCTAAAATGATGTTAGTCATTAATAATTGATTAACCTAATGACTGCCTCAGCTAAATAGCTCTGCTAAATAACTCTGCTAGATGGATAGCCTATTTAGTTTTTGTAGGAAGGGTCGAGCCGATTCTGCAAGCGAATCATCGCCTGCCACGCAATGTTAACGTCATTACAGGGCTGGTCACCCGAAGGTGCCGTAGTTTTTGCTAATTCACTTACAGAGGCTGCATCGGGTAGGTGATAATCTACCCCTGATGACACAACATCAGTTTGTATTTTGCAAGAGGTTTCCAGCATGTACAAAAAGTAAAAGGCTTCTCCAACCGTCCTGCCCGCCGCTAATAAACCATGATTGTGCATGATCATTAACCACTTATCAGCCATATCTTGGCCCAGTTGGTGACAATACTCGGGGTGGTCTTTGCTGGCAACACCATAGTGATTGTAACAAACCAGATCCTGAATCTCTCCCGCTTGCTGTGATAGGGGTAATAAACCCATTTTCATGCAGGACACAGCAATACCTGCTCGCGTGTGACTATGTAATAAAACATTAATATCAGAACGAGCTTTAAATACCGCAGTATGGATATAGTGGCCCGCATCATTGTAGGGGTAGTCTCCACTAATGACTTTGCCATCAAAGTCTACCTTGAGTAAATTAGAGGCAGTAATTTCTTCAAACAAAAGCCCATAGGGGTTGATCAAATACTGATTTTCATGGCCGGGCACTCGAGCTGTTAAATGGGTAAAAATTAAATCAGTCCAACCAAACTTAACAAATAGCCGATAGCATGCGGCAAGGTCACAGCGAACCTGCCATTCTGCATCAGACATTTTTTGGTTCACTTTTAAAATTGTACTCATTGTTAATACCTCGACCATGACCAACCATGGTTTAGTGTAAATTAAATCTAGCGCGTGTCACAACAGCTATTCAAGCATTTAAAATAACCCCAACCATGGGACTCATTGGGTTAAAACAATGCCAGTGACAGGGTCCACGCAAAGTACAATGCCACCCCAAATATCAGGTGCACAGATAAATTAAGAGCCCTTATTGTATTGGGTTTTTCGGCTAATCTGGCAAACAAACCCAATCCTAACGCAGGTTGTAGAACTAACCATGGTGCTATTAAAGTAACGAGCCCATAGATAATAGCCGATGTTAAAGAAGGGTCTTTGATAATGATAAAAACCATCAACATGACATATAAATAGGCGTATCCAATGCCAATAATATAATGGAACAACCAGCCGATAGTCTGCTCGTATTTTACAGGCTTTGATTGGCTTATGGGCCGGTGTATAAATTGCCCAGTGCGAATATGCGCACACCACCTGCCAACCATGCTCCAATTGGTGGTGGGGAGTTTGAAAATTGTGCTTAATATAACCGCCCATATGTCGATAACTACCGTAGCGACGATTCCCATGAAGATAACTTGTGCCATGAACAGTGCCATTGGTGGTCGTTAATTAGCTTGCTATGCCTGATCAACATATTTTAGGTGGGTTAGTCATACAAGTCTATGGAATTTGATTGCGGGCTTAGATTCTCGTTTTATGGGGGTTTTAGTTGATCTTGGTATGCTTTAAGGCGGCTAAGATTGAGAATGACAAATGTTCTACCGCCTATAACCATTTTTTAAAAGCCGTTATAATATCGCGCTTTTCACAGTCCAAGCACCCTGAGCATGGACGTTTAAAAAATAACGCATAGGAATTTCTATTGGGCCATAAAATGATAGTGCTAACTAATTTTGCTAAAGGTCGTGAGGCGTCAAAATCAGGTGATTTTAAGACAGCTCTCGCACAGTGGAAGCCCTTAGCAGAGCAAGGTGATGCTAAGGCTCAATTTAGTGTGGGCTTAATGTACGACAAGGGGCACGGCGTTCTACAAAACCATGAGACAGCCGCTAAGTGGATTACCTTAGCAGCAGAGCAAGCCTACGTTAACGCTCAATGTAACTTAGGGGTTATGTATCATAATGGCGAAGGGGTGCCACAAGACGACAAGATCGCAGCGCAATGGTTTACGCTAGCGGCTGAGCAGGGGCATGCCCAAGCGCAAACCAATTTGGCTTTTTTATATGAAGACGGGCATGGGGTCCAACAGAACGAGAAGACTGCTGCTGAGTGGTTCATCTTGGCTGCTGAGCAGGGAAATGCGAACGCTCAATCCAATCTAGGACGCATGTATTTAGCTGGAGAAGCTGTCTTACAGAGCTATCAAACTGCCTTTGAATGTTTTAGCAAAGCGGCTGAACAGGGTCATATTGAAGCTCAATATAATCTGGGCCATGTTTATATCGAAGGCTATGGGGTATTAAAAAACACCCATACTGCTGCGCTTTGGTACACCAAAGCTGCAGCAAAGGGGCATGCTAAAGCGCAATATAATTTGGCACAACTATGCCGAGGCAAAGATGGTGTTCCTCTGGATGAGCAAGCCACTTTAAAATGGTGTACCAAAGCTGCTGAACAAGGTTATACGCCTGCCCAAAATGACTTGGGATTAATGTACAAACGCGGTGAAGGGGTACCCCAAAATGGTGAGGCTGCTGTTTATTGGTATACCAAAGCAGCTGAAAAAGGGGATGTAATATCTCAATATCATCTTGGCAATATGTATGGCCTTGGAGATGGCATTCCCAAAAATGGTAAGGTCGCCCTTTATTGGTATACCAAAGCCGCTGAGCAGGGGCATGCCAAAGCTCAATTTAATTTAGGTAACATGCACCGCGTTGGTGAAGAGATTCCTCAAAATAGTGAACTCGCTGCGTATTGGTTGATTAAATCTGCGGAACAAGGGCATATGGTGGCTCAATTTAATATGGGTGTTGCATATGCCGATGGAGAAGGTGCGCTAAAAAATATTTCAGCAGCTTTAAATTGGTATAACAAAGCAGCGGAACAAGGGCATGCAAAAGCTGAATATCAGCTGGGCCTCATGCACAAACGGGGTGATGGCGTGCCCCAAAGTGATGAAGCTGCTGTTATTTGGTTTACCAAATCTGCTGCGCAGGATAATGCCAGTGCTCAATTTAATTTGGGGCTCATGTTCGATGAGGGTAAGGGTGTCATCGAGAATTCTAAAACAGCAGCTCATTGGTACACCCTTGCGACGCAGCAGGGCTATGCAGAAGCCCAGTTGAGCTTAGCATTAATGTATGAAGTAGGCAGAGGTGTGCCCAAAAATGCCCCAACAGCATTAAAACTATTCGCCTTAGCGGCTGAGCAAGGCGTTACTTTAGCTCAATACAATATGGCTGTAGCCTTTGAAACAGGCGAAGGTGCTCCAAAAGATCTGACTTTAGCTTTTGAATGGTATCGCCAAGCGGCTGAGCAGGGTCACGCTCAAGCACAATACAATTTAGGGCTCTTTTATAAACGTGGCGATGGCGCACCAAAGAATGAACTGATGGCGATGAAATGGCTGACCTTAGCAGCAGAGCAGGGAAATGCCAGTGCGCAGCTTAACATAGGGTTAATGTACGAAGATGGCAAAGGTGTTGAAGAAAATGGCAAGATAGCCGTTCATTGGTACACTTTAGCGGCTAAACAGGGCCATGCCCAAGCGCAAACTAATCTAGGGTTTATGTACGAAGATGGCAGTGGCATTGCAAAAGATCGAGAACGCGCATACATGTGGTATAACTTGAGTGCCATTAACGGCAATAAACGAGGCACTAAAAACAAAGATCAAGTGGCTAAACTCATGACAACATCGGCTATTTCCAAAGCTGAGAAAATGTCTAAGCGCTGCTTAGATAGTGACTATGCAGAGGTTTGACTTGTTGACTGCATAGGCCATTATTCAAGTGTGGTTTTGCCTCAGGTTCAAAAAACTGATCAATAAAGGCCCTAATAATGATTCAAGCACAAACCGCAGTGGCAAGATTAGAAGCCATACTAATCGACGTTTACTGCACCTACCGAGACCAAGGTGCAATGCCTAATGATCGCAAACAATATTTTAGTGGCTTTGCTGATGCCTTAATGACCCTTGAAGTGATTGATCAAGCCCAGTTAAATGACACGATTGAAGCAGCCAACATAACTGTTTTTCAAATGTCGTTGCAGCAAAGGCGAGAAGAAATTGACATCAAAGCTGATCCATCCATGTTTGATTCTCCAGCGTGGATAAGGCAAGGCAAGACCATTCGCTTTTAAGTGATTAAGGATTATGCAGCGAGCCATCAAGATACTGGAAATTTTAATATAAGATTGCATGGGAGTTGAATACTAGTTTAGTGAAGACTAAGTTTGTGGCAATATAGTTGAAATTGAGTTTTCAGCCAGCATGGCAGTGATATCATCTCCTGGCAATTGGTCTGTTATCAGTATATCAAACTGACTTGGATCCTCAACCGCAATGGGTGCGCGCTGTCCAAATTTACCACTGTCAGCGATTATAATTCGTTTCTGTGCACGGGCCGCAGCTTCCCTAGAAAGATCAGCTTCTTGAATATCGTGCAGCATAAAGCCAACATCTGCATTAATAGCTGTCTCTTATACACATCTCCGAGCCCACGAGACAGGCAGAAATCT
>OJFK01000278.1_pt1 | contig 13091 bp, 16 predicted proteins | sample 1594101 | NCBI WGS metagenome assembly OJFK01 (sample SAMN05416723, study PRJEB24817) | seawater metagenome | isolation source: Sea water | place: Canada:Atlantic | collected 2013-07
CTACACAGAGTAGATCGTCGGCAGCGTCAGATGTGTATAAGAGACAGTAATAATTAGTGTTCTGATAAATAATTAAAATGGAACATCATCATCATTGCCAGATGGTAAATCATTATTCATAGCACTACCAAAAGCTTCATCTGGTGATGCAGAAGGATTTTCTTTGAACGTATCATCATTTGCAGCAGCATTCATTCTTGAGTGGAATTCATTAGAAAAATTAAAGTCATCTAAATCTTCAAACTTACCTAAATGTCCTAAGAATTTTAATCTAATTTCATCCAAACCACCATTACGATGTTTTGCAACTATAAATTCTCCTTGACCTTCAGTAGGACTGTGCTCATCATCATCCCATTCATCAATTTTATAGTATTCAGGTCTGTAAATAAACGAAACAATATCTGCATCTTGTTCTATCGCTCCAGATTCCCTTAAATCTGATAATAATGGGCGTTTTGTTCCTCCCCTAGTTTCAACTGCACGAGAAAGTTGTGATAATGCTATTACTGGAATATTTAATTCTTTAGCTAATGCTTTCAGATTTCTTGAAATAGTAGAGATTTCTTGCTCACGATTTCCTCCTTTTTGACCACCTCCTGCAGTCATCAATTGAAGGTAATCTACCATTATCATTTTTATTTTATGTTGTGAAGCTAACCTTCTAGCTTTTGCTCGTAAATCAAAAATTGAAAGTGATGGTGTATCATCTATAAATAATGGCGCTTTTTCAAGACTTTTAACTTTAACATTTAATTGTTCCCATTCATGTTTTTCAAGATTTCCAGTTCTTAATTTTTCTGAACTCAACCCTGTTTCTGAAGAAATTAAACGAGTAATTAATTGAATTGATGACATCTCTAAAGAAAAGAAAGCTACCGGAATATTATGCAATACAGAAATATTACGAGCCATAGATAATGAAAAAGCTGTTTTACCCATACCAGGACGAGCCGCAATAATAATTAAATCACTAGGTTGCCATCCAGAAGTTAAATTATCTAATTTTGCAAAACCAGATGGAATACCAGATAAACCATCCTTATTAGCAATTTCTTCAATTTTTTTCTTTGCTTCAATTACAAGGTCCTGTGCGCTTATAGTTGATTTTTTAATATTTCCTTGAGTAATTTCATACAATTTAGATTCTGCTGTATCAAGCAAGTCGAAAACATCGGTACTTTCATTGTAGGAATCTTCAATAATTTCATTCGAAATTTTAATCAAACTTCGTTGAATATATTTTTGAATAATAATCCTAGCATGAAATTCAATATGAGCTGATGAAGATACCTTTTGAGTTAACTGAATTAGGTAAAAATCACCTCCAATTAAATCAAGGCTTTTTAAACTTTTTAATTTTGCAGAAACAGTTAATAAGTCAATTGGAAGCCCTTCTTTAAAGAGCGTAAAAATAGCTTCGAATATTTTTTGATGAGCAGAATTATAAAAAACCTCAGGATGTAAAATATCTATTACCTCATCAACCCCTCGCTTATCGATCATCATCGCGCCCAACACAACCTCTTCTAAATCAGTTGCTTGTGGAGGTATTTTTCCTTTCTCTAATGAAATAACCTGACTTTGTTTATTAGAGTAAGAAGCTTGAGGTTTAAGTTTTTCCATAGAGCAAATGTAAATAAAATTGAAGGGTTCGGTTGTATAAAATCATTAATCTAAGTTAACCATTCATTAACAATTTAACTGTTGAAAACTCCAATAAATTGTTAATAAGCATAAAAAAATCCGAAAAGTATTTTTCAGATTTCTTTAAAGGTTTGTTACTGTTGAAACTAAGAATTAAAGACACCCATTTCTGAATATTTTTTCATCCTATTTTTAACCAATTCTTTTGGGGATAAGTTCTTTAATCCTTTGTATTCTTTTGTAATTGCATTTGCAACAATTTCAAATATTTTTTCACGATTACTATGCGCTCCTCCAAGTGGCTCTCTTACGATTAAATCGATCAATTTTTGTTTTTTCATATCGGTAGCAGTCAACTTTAAAGCTTCTGCAGCTTGTTCTTTATATTCCCAACTTCTCCAAAGTATAGAAGAACAACTTTCTGGTGAAATTACAGAATACCAAGTATTTTCAAGCATTAAAACTTTATCACCAACTCCAATACCTAAAGCACCACCACTAGCTCCTTCACCAATAATAACAACAATAATGGGTACTTTAAGACGGGTCATTTCTATAATGTTTCTTGCAATTGCTTCTCCTTGTCCTCTTTCTTCTGCTTCTAGCCCTGGATAAGCACCTGGTGTATCAATAAGAGAAACTACAGGTATCCCGAATTTTTCAGCAGATTTCATTAATCTCAACGCTTTTCGATACCCTTCAGGGTTAGACATTCCAAAATTTCTATACTGTCTTGTTTTGGTGTTATATCCCTTTTGTTGACCGATAAACATAAATGTTTGATTGCCAATTTTCCCCAAACCACCAATCATAGCTTTATCGTCTTTAAAATTTCGATCTCCGTGTAATTCTAAAAAAGAAGTACCACAAATAGCTTTTATATAATCTAAAGTATAAGGTCTATTTGGATGACGAGATAACTGAACTCGTTGCCAAGGTGTTAAATTTTTATATATATTCTTTTTAGCTAGGTCTAATTTTTTTTTGATTTGAGCACAGGTATTTGAAACATCAATATCGCTTTGAGCTCCTATCGCACAAGCTTTTTCATATTGCTCATTTAGCTCTTTAATGGGTAATTCAAAGTCAAGATATTCCATAGTATCTATTTTGTATTATTTGAATAATAGTTCACAAATATAAAGGATATTGTTTGTAAACAATCAATCTTTTTTTCTTGTTTTAATAATTCCATTTAAGACTACAGTTAATAAAATAATTATAGCCCCTAAATAAAAAGTAGGACTCATATATTCTTTTTCACCTAAAATCAATAGTGCTAATAAAATTCCATAAATAGGTTCCATATTTGTAGTAAGCATTACGGTATATGGACTAATCCATTTCATAACATGAACTGATGCGATAAAAGCATAAGCGGTACATATAGAAGCTAAAATTATTAAATAGGTCCAATCGCTTCCTGATAACTTAAAAAAAGTGTTATCAAAGCCATCTGTAAATAATACATATATAGTAATAAACAGTACACCAAATAATAATTCATAAAACGAAATTACTGATGCATTGTTACTTTTCACCAACATTCCATTAAATATTGAAAACAAAGCTCCTAAAAAAGAAGCTAATAAGGCAAATAGTATTCCTGATAAATATTCTGATTCAACTTTAAAAATAATATACAATCCTATAATTACAATTAATCCGAAAACTACCTCATAACTAATAATTTTTCGTTTAAAAAAGACAGGCTCTAAAAATGAAGCAAAGAAAGCTCCCGTTGACATCATCGCTAAGGTTATTGAAACATTAGAAACTTTAACTGCACTAAAAAATGCCAACCAGTGCAAGGCTATTATTAATCCTACAAAAGCAAATTTTATTAGAGATCGCAAAGAAATTTTTAGCACTCCTTTGTTGTAAATTATATAGATTAAAACAAATAGGGATCCTAATAACATACGGTGCCATACCAACGGAACTGCTTCTATCGTAATTAAATCGCCTAATACAGCCGTAAACCCCCAAATGAAGACAATAAAATGTAAATGAAAATAATTTAAAAGCTTATCGTTTTGCATTTCGAAGTAAATATATCGCCAATATTGCAAATATAAAATTAGGAAACCAACTAGCTATAATGGGTGAAAAATCACTTTGTTGAGCCATCGTTCCAAATATTTTGTCGAAGAAAATAAAAATCATTCCTATACCCATTCCAATAGCCAAATTAACTCCCATTCCTCCCCTTCTTTTAACAGAAGAAACAGCTACAGCTATTATGGTTAATATATAAGCAGATATAGGCAAACTCCAACGCTTAAATCGCACCATTTCATACCTATTAATATAGGAAGAACCTCTTTTCTTTTCTCTTGCAATGAATGTATTTAACTCCGTATAATTTAAAGTTTCTGCTATATACATTACTGGAGTTAAATCTTCTAAATCAAAACTAAAAGTAGTATCTTTTTTAGCTTGAGAATCTAAGATATCTCCATTTGCAGTAATGGTTCTTTTTAAATATTTATATAATGAATAGGTACTATCAGTTTCATTATAATTTATTTTATCAGCTTTAATCTTATATTCCAGCTGATTTCCATTAAAGTGCTCTAAAGTGAATTTTTCTCCTGTTTTATCCTTTACATTAAAGTAACTTACATAGATATAATCATTGTCATTTATTTGTCGATATACATTGGTTTGAGTTCTATCATTTGCACCTTTATTTATATACTTATATATAAACTCATTAAACCCTTTACTTGCCATAGGAGCTAAATACATTCCCATAATTAAAGCTCCAATACAAACAATTGTGGCTCCAATGATATAGGGACGTAGAAAACGATAATAGGAAACTCCACTGCTTAAAAATGCAATTACTTCGGTATGATTTGCTAGCTTTGAAGTAAACCAAATTACGGAAAGAAATAAAAATAATGGAAATAATAAATTAGCAAAATAGATAGTAAAATAGATATAATATTCAGCTACCTCTATAAAAGGAGCTTCATTTTTCAAAATTTTATCAATTTTTTCTGCCAGATTAACAGTGATCCCAATAGGTATAAAGAGCAATAGTAATAAGGTAAAAGTACCTATATATCTTTTTAATATATATCTATCGAGTATGCTTAACATTTATTACAACCTATTATCCATTTGTTTTACCATCTTACTTTTCCAAACTCCAAAGTCTCCCGCTAATATATGCTTTCTCGCTTCACGAACCAACCATAAATAGAAACCAAGATTATGGATTGTTGCTATTTGCCTACCTAACATTTCGTTAACTGTAAAAAGATGGCGCAAATAAGCTTTACTATATGCTGTATCAACCCAGGTAATATTCATTGAATCTATTTCAGAAAAATCATCTACCCATTTTTTATTCTTAATATTTATAGAACCAAAAGCTGTAAAAAGCATTCCATTCCTTCCATTTCGTGTAGGCATCACACAATCGAACATATCAATTCCCAAAGCAATATTTTCCAATATATTAATAGGAGTTCCAACACCCATTAAATACCTAGGTTTGTCCTTTGGAAGAATTTCTGTAACAACAGCAGTCATTTCGTACATCTCCTCGGCAGGTTCTCCAACAGAAAGTCCTCCAATTGCATTTCCTTCAGCTCCAACAGATGCAATATATTCGGCTGATTGTTTTCTTAAATCTTTATAGGTGCTACCTTGAACAATTGGGAAAAATGTTTGTCCATAATCATACTTTAAAGGAGTTTTATCTAGATGAGTTAAACAGCGTTCCAACCAGCGATGCGTCATATGCATTGATCTTTTTGCATATTGATAATCGCAAGGATAAGGAGCACATTCATCAAATGCCATGATAATATCTGCGCCAATTGTACGCTGTATTTCCATTACATTTTCTGGAGTAAACATATGATAACTACCATCAATATGAGATTTAAACTTAACCCCTTCTTCTTTAATTTTTCTATTTGCAGAAAGAGAATAAACCTGATAACCTCCACTATCGGTAAGGATATTACGATTCCAATTCATAAATTTATGAATTCCTCCAGCTTTTTCTAAAATTGTAGTTGTTGGTCTTAAGTATAAATGATAGGTATTACCTAAAATAACATCTGGATTGATATCCTGCTCTAATTCTCTTTGGTGCACACCTTTAACTGTTCCTACTGTACCTACAGGCATAAAAATTGGTGTTTCAATAACACCGTGGTCAGTAGTAATAGTTCCAGCTCTTGCTAGGGTTGAAGTATCAGTTGCTTTTAAATCGAATTGCATTATACTATTTTAGGTTTCCTATCTTAACTAATAGGAAGGAGCAAATATAAAGTGATTTGTGGTTTTAAGGAGTAGAAGTAGAAAGTATAATTTCCTTTTAACAAATTTCATCTCTTTCTGTTAACTAAATGCCCTAAATCGTTAATAACTGACTTGAATTCCATTTTGAACAAGGAGATCAAAAGTCTATTTTTGAACCAGAAAAATAACAATATGCCAGATATTAATCACTTAAATGATTTAGTTGTACAAGTACGTAGAGATATTTTACGCCAAGTACATAAAGTAAACTCAGGACATCCAGGAGGTTCTCTAGGATGTACCGAATTTTTTGTAGCTCTTTATCAAGAAATATTAGAGCGAAACCCATCTTTTGATATGGACGGAAAAGGAGAAGATCTTTTCTTTTTATCTAACGGTCATATTTCACCAGTTTTTTATAGTGTTTTAGCACGATCAGGTTATTTTCCTGTTGATGAGCTTAATACGTTTAGATTGCTAAACACTCGATTACAAGGACATCCTACTACTCATGAAGGTTTACCAGGAATTAGAATTGCTTCAGGTTCTTTAGGACAAGGGATTTCTGCTTCGATTGGAGCAGCACAAACCAAAAAACTAAATAATGATACGCATCTAATTTACACCTTATGTGGTGATGGAGAATTACAGGAAGGACAAAATTGGGAAGCTATCATGTATGCTGCTGGCAATCATATTGATAATTTAATTGTCACCATAGATTACAACAAACAGCAAATTGACGGTTCAACAGATACGGTACTTCCATTGGGAGATTTAAGAGCAAAATTTGAAGCTTTTGATTGGGAGGTCATTGATATTGAAAATGGAAATGATTTGGAAGCTATTTTCAGTGGTATGAAATTGGCTAAAGAAAAAACAGGAAACGGAAAACCAATTTGTGTTTTGTTACATACGGTAATGGGTAATGGTGTCGATTTTATGATGCACACGAATGCATGGCATGGAAAGGCACCAAATGACGAACAATTAGAAAATGCATTAGCACAAAACCCTGAAACTTTAGGTGATTATTAAAGATACAATTAGAGAAAACCATATGAAAAAATATATAGACACCGGAAAAAAAGATACTAGATCAGGTTTTGGCGACGGACTGACAGAATTAGGAAAATCCAATAAAAATGTAGTTGCTCTTTGTGCAGATTTAATTGGATCCTTAAAAATGGATGATTTTAAAGAAAATCACCCTGAACGTTTCTTTCAAATTGGTGTTGCTGAAGCAAATATGATTGGTATTGCTGCTGGAATGACAATTGGAGGTAAAATTCCTTTTACAGGAACTTTTGCAAATTTCTCAACAGGAAGAGTTTATGATCAAATACGCCAGTCTGTTGCTTATAGCAGTAAAAATGTAAAGATTTGCGCATCTCACGCTGGATTAACTTTAGGAGAAGATGGTGCTACTCATCAAATACTAGAAGATATTGGTTTAATGAAAATGCTTCCAGGAATGACCGTAATCAATACTTGTGATTACAATCAAACCAAAGCAGCAACTATTGCCATAGCATCCTATAACGGACCTGTTTATTTAAGGTTTGGAAGACCAAAAGTTGCTAATTTTACTCCAGAAAATCAAATTTTTGAAATTGGTAAAGCTATAAAACTACAAGAAGGAAACGATGTTACAATTGTAGCTACAGGGCATTTAGTTTGGGAAGCTTTACAAGCTGCAGAGATATTAAACGAACAAGGAATTTCTGCAGAAGTAATTAATATTCACACCATCAAACCACTTGATGATGAAGCTATATTAAATAGTATATCCAAAACTAGATGCATTGTTACTGCTGAAGAACATAACTTTTTAGGTGGTCTTGGAGAAAGTGTTGCTAGAGTATTAGCAAATAACAATCCAACACCTCAAGAATTTGTAGCTACTCAAGATACTTTTGGGGAATCTGGAACTCCAGAACAATTAATGGAAAAATATGGATTAAATGCGAGTGCAATTTGTAAAGCAGCATTAAAAGTGATTGACAGAAAATAAACTGATCATTTTTTATAGGTTGAATTATTTAATTCTATAATGTGTTATCCAAATAATCTGGAACTCCATCATTATTTGCATCTGTAAATACTACAGTATATAAAGTAACTACTCCTGTTTCGTCGTTTGTTTTACGCTGCATTTCAACTTCATTCTCTTCAAACTCCGGATCAGCATCACCAGGGTTTAACTGATATTCTTTAGCTTCAACCTCATGCTTAGTTAACCTACCATCACCATCATCATCTGGATCAGCAAAATTTGGAATTCCATTAGCATCCGTATCATCATCTAATTCATTCCCATTACCATTTAAATCCTCAAAGGAAGATAACACTGTATCTAAGTCTTGATCAGACTTTTCTATTGAATACAAGTGGAATGTAAATATTAATTGAGCATAATATTCTATAGGACTTCCAGCTGGAGGTGTATTATAATACCCCAAACCAGAAGGTACAAAGACAGCGCCAATACCATAATTATCAAAAGTTAGTGTTCCATCAGGGTTTTCAGTAAATCCAGTTGCTCCATTGAATTCTATTATAGCTTTTTGAAGACCCTTAATTATTTGTGTCAAATCAAAAGTTATAGGAGAAATGGAGGAATCGAAGGAGTCATTGTCTTTTAATAAAGATCCGTTATAACTAACAGTAGCTAAATCTGTAAACTCTGCTCTTTCTCCATCGCCTTGTCTTACATTCAAATAATATAATTTATATATAACACTTTCATCGATAAGATCAGTTACCATCTTAAAAGTAACTTGGCTCATTAATGGTGTTTTAGAAGAATTTTCTCCAGAAATAGTATCAAAGACAATTCTATAATTGAAATCGGCAGGTGGATTTTCAAATTCCTCGTAATTATAAAAATGTGTTTCTAAATACTCCTCAACTTCCTCTTTAGCAACAATAACCTCATCACTCCTTTCAAGTGGTGGTATAATTATTACTCCATCATCGTCATTATTACACGATAACATCACAACAAATAATGTAGCAATCGGTATTAAAAATTTAATTTTTTTCATATTTATTTTTTTCAAGTTACAAAGATACGATTTTACTGTATTTTTACATTCCAGATTAACATCAATTTAGTAAATGAGGATAGATAAATATTTATGGTGCGTTCGCTATTATAAGACAAGGACTATAGCAACTCAAGCATGTAAAAAAGGTGCTGTTAAAATAAGTAAAAAATCTGTAAAGCCTTCGAGAGATGTGTATCCTGGCGATACTATAGAAGTTAGAATTAACCAAATACATTATCAATTACAAGTACTTGATTTACCCCCTAACAGAGTGGGTGCTAAATTAGTGGGTATCTACAGAAGTGACACTACCCCTAAAGAAGCTTTTGAAAACACAGAATTACTTAAATATGCTAAAGATTATTATCGCAAACAAGGAACTGGTAGGCCTAGCAAAAAAGATCGAAGGGATTTAGAAGGTTTTACAGAATCTACTTCTGACGATTAAACTATCATTTACTATCTTTGAAAAAACTTTTTCTAATGACTCAAACTGATAATATAATTCTGGATAAAAAACAAATCGATCATAAAATAAGACGAATTGCATATCAGATATATGAAAACAATGTTTCTGAAAAAGAAGTTATTATTGCTGGTATATTTCAAAACGGATTTTTATTTGCTCAGAAAATAAAAACTGTCCTTGAAAAAATAGCACCAATTAAAGTGACAATGTGCAAAGTAATTATTGATAAAAAAATCCCTACAAACCCCATAAAAACCTCCTTAAATCCTGAAGAGTATAAAAATAAGTCATTGGTTTTAGTTGACGACGTTCTCCATTCTGGCACTACTTTAATTTATGGGATTAAACATTTTTTAGGAGTACCACTTAAACGGTTTAATACGGTTGTTTTGGTTGACAGAAATCATAAAAAATATCCTGTAAAAGCCGATTTTAAAGGCATTTCTCTTTCTACATCTATCAATGAAAACATATCGGTTATTTTTGAGAAGGAAAACTATTTCGCTCGATTGGACTAATTGCTTATTTTCTTAATAATTTCTTCTATCGCTGCTGCAATAGTTAAATTATCGGTTGACAGTTTTATTTCACATTGATTGTAAAAATAAGATCTTTCAAAAAGATGTTTTCTTATAAAATCGTTTAATAATTCTGGAGATGGAATGTGAGCGATTAATGGTCTATTTAATCTTTTATTAAAAAGCCTATCGGTTAATTCTTTATGAGATGATTTTAAATATATGCTTATGGCATTTTCTGAAGATTTTATAAACCCCATAGTATCTCCAAAGCAAGGTGTACCACCACCTATCGCTAGAACTATATTTGAATTACTGCTTAGTATTTTTTCTAAAATAATTCTTTCTTTTTTCCTAAAATAGAGTTCCCCTTTTTTTGAAAATAATTCAGAAATAGTGTGTTGCTCTTCATATTCAATAGCTTGATCTAAATCTATAAATTTATAGTTCAATACTTCCGATAAATGTTTACCAATGGTAGTTTTTCCACTACCCATATACCCTATTAAAATTATTTTCATTTTTAGTTTAAAGATGTAATTGTTTCATAATGAAGTAAGAGAATTATTTTTCAAATTTAACTTAAAATTGCTTTGAAATATAAAAATAATGATAGTATATTTGCACCCGCATTCAGAGAAAACTTAATTGTTAGAATGAAGACCTGGTAGCTCAGTTGGTAGAGCACCTCCCTTTTAAGGAGGTGGTCCTGGGTTCGAGCCCCAGCCAGGTCACTAAAAAAGTCGAGCATTATGCCTCGACTTTTTAGTTTCTAAAAAGTAATTTAATACCGAGGTGCTGGAATTGGTAGACAGGCATGGTTGAGGGCCATGTGTTCTTATGAACGTGTGGGTTCGACTCCCATTCTCGGTACATGATAAACTTGTAATTATATTGTATATCAATATTTTACGAGTTTTTTTATTTATACTTGTCCGATAGAAGTCTCACAAAATGAAAAACGATTTCTATTTGGTTTAGCTTATGATAAGTCTCACAAACTTAATTAACTCAAAAAATCATTGGTAATTATTAAAAAACCTAAGTATTTAAAGCAAAAATATTAAAATATTCTTTAGGTTTATTTTAAGAAATAGTCTAATCTACTCAAGAAATTAGAATAATTATATTTTAAGTCCACACCATTTTTATACAAAACATTGTTCTTGATTTTGAACAGCAATGACTCGAGACAATTTATATTATTTTATTTATTTGCAGTATTCGTTTTTATTTGACCAACATATTGTTCATATATACTGGTATTTTATTAAACATTTGTAGTGTATATTTAAAAAATATTAATACTTTCGTAGTGATATTATAAAATAAAAAAAATGTTTAAAAAATTTACAGTCACTGACATATTACTCTTTATTTCAGCAATTTTATCATTGATATTTTCTGAAATACTTTATTTTCAAGGAAACAAAGCAGATGGAACTTTTATTGGACTATGGGTTCCATCAATATTAGCATTTGGAATTTACCTAAAACTAATTAATAACACCAAAGATGATTAATTTAATACCATATTTTGCAGGTTTAATAACACTTCTTTTTGGATTCGGTTTTATTTTCGCAATTAAAGCAGCTAATAAAAGAAATCCAAACAGCAAAAAGGACGATTAAACAACACAAAGCGAATTTACCGAATGGGATTTTCTCCAGATAATTTACTCATGATGCAAACGTTCTTAGATAATTTTATATACTTATATTACACCATTAATTCTATTTTAGATTTGAATGCCTAAATAGAATGTATGAAAAGAGTTCATAATCTTTGGAGTATAAAAACTTACGATAATTATTGAATAATATAAATTAAAAAATAAAAACAATGGAAGAATTAACAATTTTAGCACAACTAACTTTAGCAATATCTGTTGCTTATGTATGGGTTTTCAGATTTCACAATGTCTTGAAAGAATTTAAAAGTTTTGGATTAAGTGACCTAAGCCGAAATATTGTTGGAGTGAGTAAAATATCTCTAGCTACTTTGATTGTTGCAGGTATTTGGTACCCATCATTAATTTTTATTCCATCTGTTTTTATGGGGTTATTTATGCTAGCCGCTCAATATTTTCATTTTAAAATAAAAAACTCTTTTGCGAAGCACCTTCCTTCTCTAATTCTTTTGATTTTATGTGCTTTTATAGCAGTAGAATCAATACAATAAACACGTATGGATATAGATAAAATATGTATTCTTATATCAAGTTTCTCTTTTTTTACTTATACCATATACTATTTTAAATCATCAAAAATGGAAATGGAATTCAAACGATTTGGTTTAGAGAAATTTGGTCTAATAATCATGACATTACAATTTTTAGGTGCAACAGGTTTACTAGTTGGACTTCTATTTAATCCATTACTAATTATTTCATCTTTAGGTCTTGCATTGCTCATGTTAGCAGGATTTTTAGTAAGATTAAAATTAAAAGATGGTATTTTGGTTTCTTTACCAGCTTTGTTTTATATGAGCTTAAATGCTTATATCTTTTTAACAACAATAAATTAAAAAACCAATAAATTCATAAATCACAACGTATAATGAAATTCTCACGATAAATATGTGCCTGTTATGAAATACCCAAACTACTTTGATGTAATTGTTGTTGGCGGCGGTCACGCCGGCACTGAGGCCTGTCTGTCTGCTGCGAGAATGGGATGTAGTACTCTGCTGTTAACCCATAACATAGAAACATTAGGACAGATGTCGTGTAATCCTGCCATTGGCGGAATCGGAAAGACACACTTGGTCAAAGAAGTTGATGCTCTTGGCGGCGCTATGGCTAAAGCAACAGACCTTAGTGGAATTCAATTTAGGGTTTTAAATGCTCGTAAAGGCCCAGCTGTTCGAGCAACAAGGGCTCAAGCGGATAGGGTTAGATACAAAGCAGCAATTAGAGGTATTCTTGAAAATCAACCGAATCTATCTATTTTCCAACAAGCAGTAGATGACCTTATTATCGAAAATAATAGAGTTACCGGCGTTATTACTCAAATGGGACTGCAGTTCAAAGCAAAGACTGTGGTGGTTACCGCAGGTACCTTTCTTGCTGGAAAAATACATATAGGTTTAGAAAATCATTCTGCTGTCTCTTATACACATCTGACGCTGCCGACGATCTACTC
>OJFK01000282.1_pt1 | contig 13047 bp, 10 predicted proteins | sample 1594101 | NCBI WGS metagenome assembly OJFK01 (sample SAMN05416723, study PRJEB24817) | seawater metagenome | isolation source: Sea water | place: Canada:Atlantic | collected 2013-07
CGAGATTTCTGCCTGTCTCGTGGGCTCGGAGATGTGTATAAGAGACAGGTGTTTAGATTTTTTAAATCTATTATTTGTTTTCCACTAATATCATTAATATTGACATTCTCTATTAGTTGATTTTTAGAATTTATAGTAATAAAGCTTGCGCTTGGATTTGGGAAAATCGCCAGTCCTTCACTTAGGTAATTATCATTAAATCCTAGTTCTATAATTACGTTAAGCTCAAATGAACAAGTTATTATATTTCCATAATCGTCTGCAGTTTCAAAACTGACTATGGTAATTCCATTACTTATAATTGTTCCAGCACTCGGGTTTTGTGTTATCATTAAATTATCAGAACAATTATCAGTTGCAGATACTTCATTGCTTAGGACATAATCAGGCAATGTATAGGTCCCATCAGAATTAGTAATTAATGCATTTTGGTCCTCAGCACATACAAAAATTGGATTTATGGTATCTATAACAGAAACAATTGCCTCACAAGTTGCTGTGTTTCCTGAGGCATCAGCTATCGTTAATGTTACCGTATTTTCTCCGATATCATCACAAGAAAATGTATCGATATTAACTTCAAAAGAAACTATACCTTCGTTATCTGTAGATCCTCCGTCTAGATAATTTGCAGAAATTATCGCTTGACCATTTTCGTCTAATAGTACAATTATGTTTTGACAAACAGCTACTGGGTCTTCATTGTCTTCATTAGTAACGCCGGAGGCTTTAACTAAAAAGAAATCTCCATCAGAATAATTTGATATTACAATATTTCCAGATTCGAAATAAGGATACACATTCCAGGCTCCTGAAAAACTTGCTAAATTATTAGAAGGATAGGTGTCAAAATATCCATATTCAGATATATTTTGATTTTGTAAATCACTAATATCTAAAACTCTCATTCCTGCAGTATAATTAGCAAGGTAGTATTTATTGTCTTTTGTATAGCCGTTATGATCTATAGCCGTTGTAGTCCCAAAATAGTCAAAATCAAACTGTGGGTTGTCTAAATCTGTAAAATCAAAAACGATTGCCCTAGTATTAAAACCAAAGTTCTGTTCGTCTAACTCATCTCCAACAATAAAATAGTTTAAATCTTCCGTAAACCATCCTTGGTGGGTATAAGCATCGTTTGTATAGGTTGCAGAAGAAATTAATATTGGATTTGCTTTATCGGTTACGTCTACAATTGCTACCTGGTTTTCATTAGACCCCACATAAATTTCTCTCCCAGTATAATCAGTGTCCGGGCCATTATAGGTTATAACTTGAGCATCGTGAGAGTAACCACTACCACTATATCCGCCTTCTCCAACTGGATTTAATGGATCTTGAATATTTACGAAATGAGCTCCACCACTATAAGAGCTTGTTCCAACTCCATAAGCATAACCAGTTACTTCATTAATTACAATGTTATGTGCGCTTCCAAAACCATCGTAATGTGCATCTTCTGTAAATGTTTCAGGAGGATTAGCAACCTCTCTTAAGCGGGTCAAATCAAAAACTTGCATACCGTGTCCACCTGCTTCACTGACTACAAACGCATAATTATTATAAACTTTTACATCTCTCCAGCTTGATGAAGTAGTATAGGTAGGTAACTTTCCAAGATATACAGGGTTTATTGGATCGGATATGTCGATAAATACAGTTCCGTTGTTAACTCCCATTAGGGCATATTCAGATCCGTCTTGTGGATCTGTCCAGCCCCAAGAATCATTCCCTGAATCGGCATTAAATGTTGAACCAAGAATAGAAGACTGTAGGTCATATCCGTTACAAGGATAATCTCCTGCCATGCCATTGACACATGGTGTTTGTGCTTGTAAAATTGAACAGCAGGCAATCAAAATAGAGAGTAAAATTTTCTTCATAATAGTTTTATTAATTTTAAATTTTTGCAAATTAACATAATTTAATGTATTCTATATTCAAACTTATTTTTTTCTTAAAAAATGATAATTATACATAAAAAACAATTGAATTATACTTTACCCTACCACATTAGTTTAAATAATAGTGTAAACTTTGTTTTTTTAAATAAATAGTTTGTAAAATTTTATTTTTTAACTTAGCGTCTCTATAATTTATACTTGCAAAATGAAAATCAACTTATTATTTGTCGTTTTATCACTCTCACTTATATTCTCCTGTAAAGATAAGAGTGTAAGAGCTTTTCCACCTCAGAAAATAAAAGTTTATAAGGTCATTCCTAAAACAGTCCCAATTTATGAAGAATTTGTTGGGCAAGTTTTTGGTGAAAAGGACATTCCTATTAGAGCTAGAGTAGAAGGGTTTCTAGAAGAAATACAAGAAAGAAAATTAGCGAAAAAAGCACAAGGTAAAGAAGAAAGAGAAAGACGTAAACAAGAGCGTCAAAACAGAGAAAATTAAAATATTTTCATAAATAGTATTAAAATGTCAACCAATGCTTTTGTTGGCATTTGTTATTTATAACTATTTTACACTTATTTTTGTAAATAATTGACACATCTTATGCTCGAAAATAAAAACAACACAAAAACAACTATTTCAGATTTAGGCGAATTTGGTTTGATAGATCATCTTACCAAAAACTTTAAGATTAACCAAAAAAGCACTGTTAAGGGGATAGGAGATGATGCTGCTGTTTTATCCTGTGATTCTTCCAAAGAAATAGTGCTTACCACAGATTTGTTAGTAGAAGGAGTGCATTTTGATTTAAGCTATATGCCTTTAAAACATTTAGGGTATAAAGCGGTAATTGTAAACTTATCTGATGTCTATGCAATGAATGCAGAAGCGACTCAAATTACAGTCTCTATAGGAGTTTCTAATCGTTTTCCAGTGGAAGCTTTAGAGGAATTATATGAAGGAATTCATACTGCTGCCAACTATTATAATATTGATGTTGTTGGTGGTGATACTACTTCTTCAAAAACGGGTTTAATTATAAGTGTTACTGCAATTGGTAGCATAAATAAAGGTGATGCGGTCTATAGAGATACCGCAAAAGAAGATGATTTACTCGTAGTTTCAGGAGATTTAGGAGCAGCCTATTTAGGTTTACAAGTTTTAGAGCGTGAGAAAAAAGTATTTGAAGTAAACCCACAATCTCAACCAGATTTAGATAATTACACCTATTTAATAGAAAGGCAATTAAAACCTGAAGCACGTAAAGACATCTGTGAATTGTTAAAAGAATTAGAAGTAAAACCAACTTCTATGATAGATATAAGCGACGGTTTGTCTTCTGAAATATTACATATTTGCAAGCAATCAAAAGTAGGTTGTAACTTATATGAAGATAAAATACCTTTAGATCAACAAGTGATTTCTACTTGCGAGGAGTTTAAATTAGACAGCACTACGATAGCACTAAGTGGCGGGGAAGATTATGAATTGCTTTTTACAGTAAGTATGGAAGACTTTCCAAAAATAAAAGCAAATCCAAACCTTTCTATAATTGGACATATCACCAACGAAAAAGAAGGAATTCATTTAATCACTCGGGGCAATGAAAAAATTCCATTAATCGCTAGAGGATGGAACTCATTAGATAGTAATCAAGAATAATTAAGAAACTCCTTGTGTTTTTTATCACCTATTAATTTAATCCACCTTGGAATAAATATATATTGCATGAGGCGTTATAAATAGCCAATTAAATGCATAACAGTAACAATTTCATCGATGTTTTCGTTAATGCTCATGTGGCCAGAATTCACTTTAAATAATTTTGTTTGACTTTCAATTGAAATTTTTTCTGAATTAGAAAAAGGTATTAAGGGATCTTCAATACCTGAAATCATCAACTTATTGCCTTTGAAAGATGTTAATACAGAAGTTCGGTCTTTTCTGTTTTTCATTCCTCTAATGGCTGCAATAATACCTTCAGCTTTAAAACTTTTTGCTTCTTCCGTATATTTACCTATATAATGTTGGAATTTATTTTGTTTATCTTCCGGAAATAATGCTATAATGGCCATTTTTATAAAAACATCTTTGTGGTGTTTAATAATTTTAATGGCGCTATCTCTTTTTATTTTTCTTTCTGGATCATCTTCTTCAGTAGAAGAATTTAATAAAATCAGTGTATTTATTTTAGATCTGTATTTTTCAGCAAAGGCTAGACTAATATAACCTCCCATAGAATGGCCTATAAAACTTGCTTGATCAATATTGTTTTCTTCTAATATAAAATTGACGACTTCAGCCATTAATTCCATGGTATGAGTCTCAGCAATGCAACCACTTTTGCCATGACCAGGTAAATCTATTATAATTACGTTATTCTTCTTTGATAATTTTAATGCTAATTCATCCCAGATAGTAGCACTTAATAAAAAGCCGTGTAAAAGGACCAAAGAGGCACCTTTTCCTGTTATGGTATAATGAATTGGGACTTGATTGAAGTAAGAAACCATTTTTATATATTTATTACCACAATAATTAACGGTATTGGTTACTATAAAAATCTAAGTTTTAAGAATTCATAATATTTTCAATTTCTTCTGCTTCAATTGGAATGTTTCTCATTAAATTAAATGGTTCCCCACTTTCTTGAATTACAACATCATCCTCCAATCGAATTCCGAAACCTTCATCAGGAATATAAATTCCAGGCTCCACAGTAAAAACCATGTTAGCTTTCATCGGTTCCCAAAGCAAGCCATAATCGTGAGTATCTAATCCCATATGGTGAGAAGTACCATGCATAAAATATTTTTTATAAGCTGGCCAATTGGGATCTTCATTTTGTACATCTGCTTTATCAATTAACCCTAATCCTAATAATTCTGAAGTCATTAATTTACCGACTTCAATATGGTAATCTGCCCAAATAGCTCCAGGAACTAGCAATTTTGTGGCTTCTTTTTTTACCCGATTTACAGCGTCATAAACATTGCGTTGTCGTTTGGTGTATTTCCCGTTTACTGGAATGGTGCGAGTCATATCACTACTATAATTTGCATATTCTGCACCTACATCTAATAAAATTAAATCACCATCATTACAAGCTTGATTGTTCTCTATATAATGAAGAACATTAGCATTATTGCCACTTGCGATGATTGGTGTGTATGCAAAACCCTTTGAACGATTTCTTAAAAATTCGTGCATAAATTCTGCTTCAATTTCATATTCCTTAACTCCTGGTTTCACGAAATTTAAAACTCGACGCATTCCTTTTTCAGTAATATCACACGCTTTTTGTAGCAAGTCCAATTCAATGGGGTCTTTTACAGATCGCAATCTTTGTAAAATAGGATTGCTTTTAGCAACGCTATGTGCTGGATATTTATTTAAAAGCCATTTTGTAAAACGCGCTTCTCTTGTTTCAGTTTCAATAGTAGCTCTATAATGTTCGTTCGTATTTACATGAACCGTATCGCACTGTGCCATCAATTCTGCCATTACTTTTTCCATTTCCTGAATCCAATAAACAGTTTTAACTCCACTAACTTCTAAGGCGCGTTCTTTAGTAAGTTTTTCTCCTTCCCAAACAGCGATATGGTCGTTCGTTTCTTTTAAAAATAATAGTTCGCGATGCTTTTTATTAGGCGCATCAGGAAACATTACCAAGACGCTTTCTTCTTGATCAACACCACATAAATAGTAAATATCTCTATGTTGCTGAAAAGGCATCGTACTGTCTGCACTAACTGGGTATATATCGTTACTATTAAACACGGCAATACTATTTGGTTTCATTTTAGCCATAAAGTTTGCTCTATTTTTAATAAACAATGCCGAATCAATTTGGTGATATTTCATAATTTAAGCTTTTAGATGTATTTAATATCTTCAAAATTAATCAAAGATTTTTTTATTAACGAAGCCAAATGTCTTTAATTTATATTTTTTAAATAATGATTAACTGTTTTATTTGAGTTTTGCATCATTTACAATTTTCAGTTTCGAATGTATTAATAAAAAAATAAAAATCTTGATAAAATAGGGTTTAAAGTTTTGAAGAACAATGCTATTTCATTAAATACATCATCCTTAAAAAAACAACGATAAAATATTTTACTTTTACTTTTTTTTTGTAAATTTATTTAAGCTGTTACTATTACAATTAAAAACAATTCTAAATACAGTATAAAACAAACCATAAAGTTTGGCTGTTTTTTTTTAGAGCCGTAATTTTGTGAATCTTATTAAAAAAAATAAAACAAATGGGAATTTTATCCTCTTCAATTGCAAGAAAAGTAGCTATGGCACTTTCTGCTCTTTTTTTAGTATTCTTTTTATTAATCCATGTTTCTGTTAACCTAGTTTCAGTTTTTAGTGAAAATGCATTTAATGCTGCATCTCACTTTATGGGAACCAATCCATTGGTCCAATTTATAATGCAACCAATTCTAGTATTTGGAGTTGTATTTCATTTTGTATTGGGATTTATTTTAGAATTAAAAAACAGAAAAGCTGTTGGTATTTCTTATGCAAAGAATAATGGTGCAGCTAATTCTACTTGGATGAGTAGAAATATGATCTATAGTGGGCTAGCTATCTTAGCTTTTATAGTACTTCATTTTATAGATTTTTGGTTTCCAGAAATGATTCATAAATACATCGAAGTTTTACCAGAAGACCCAACAAGATATTATCACGAATTGCAAGAAAAATTCGTAAGCCCAATTAGAGTTGGAGCTTATGTTCTTGCATTTGTATTTTTAGCATTACACTTATTACACGGCTTTCAATCTGCGTTCCAATCAATGGGAATGAATAATAAATATTCAAAATGGGTGAGAAATTTTGGAAAAGCTTATGCAATAGTGATTCCATTACTTTTTATTTTCATTGCACTTTTTCACCATTTCACTCATTAAATAATACAAAAAGATGACTGTATTAGATTCAAAAGTACCCGAAGGTCCAATTAAAGATAAATGGACTACGTATAAAGACAACATTAACCTAGTAAATCCTGCTAACAAACGTAATATTGATATTATCGTTGTGGGAACAGGTTTAGCTGGAGGTTCTGCTGCGGCAACCTTAGCAGAGCAAGGTTATAATGTAAAAGCATTTTGTTATCAAGATTCTCCTCGTAGAGCACATTCAATTGCTGCTCAAGGTGGAATAAATGCTGCTAAAAATTATATGGGAGATGGGGATTCTAGTTACCGTCTTTTTTATGATACTGTAAAAGGGGGAGATTATCGTTCTAGAGAAGCAAATGTTCATCGGTTAGCTGAAGTTTCAGGAAATATTATAGATCAATGTGTGGCACAAGGAGTACCTTTTGCTCGTGATTATGGTGGTTTACTTGATAATCGTTCGTTTGGTGGAGTGTTGGTGTCTCGTACTTTTTACGCTAAAGGACAAACGGGTCAGCAATTATTATTGGGAGCATATTCTGCAATGAACAGACAAATAGCACGTGGTAAAATTGAAATGTTCAATCGCCATGAAATGTTAGATATTGTAAAAGTAGCTGGAAAAGCTAGAGGGATCATCGCTAGAAATTTAATTTCTGGTGAAATTGAAAGGCATTCGGCACATGCGGTTGTAATTGCATCAGGAGGTTATGGAAATGTTTATTTTCTTTCTACCAATGCCATGGGATCTAATGCAACAGCAGCTTGGAAAATACATAAAAAAGGAGCGTTTTTTGCGAACCCTTGTTTTACGCAAATTCATCCAACTTGTATTCCAAGGTCTGGTGACTATCAATCAAAATTAACCTTGATGTCCGAGTCATTAAGGAATGATGGACGTATATGGGTGCCAGCAAATATTGATGATGCCAAAGCAATTCAGCAAGGAAAATTAAAGCCTACTGAAATTACTGAAGCAAATAGAGATTATTATTTAGAAAGAAAATATCCTGCTTTTGGAAATTTAGTGCCACGTGATGTAGCATCTAGAGCAGCAAAAGAACTTTGTGATGCTGGTTATGGTGTTAATGCAACAGGAGAAGCTGTGTATTTAGACTTTGCTACAGCTATTGAGCGATATGGAAAAGAACAAGCAAAAATACATGGACATCATGATATTTCAAAAGAAAAAATAACAGAACTAGGAGAAGGAGTTATTGAAGAAAAATATGGTAACCTTTTTCAAATGTATGAGAAAATTGCAGCTGAAAATCCTTATAAAACTCCTATGATGATATATCCAGCGACACATTATACGATGGGTGGAGTTTGGGTAGATTATAACTTAATGACTACAGTTCCAGGGCTGTATTGTATTGGTGAGGCTAACTTTAGCGATCACGGATCAAACCGTTTAGGCGCCTCTGCTTTAATGCAAGGTCTGGCTGATGGATATTTTATTCTTCCTTATACTATTGGGAATTATTTATCTGATGATATCCGTACTGGTAAAATACCTACAAATACGCCTGAATTCGATGCAGTAGAAAAAGAAGTAACCGATAGAATTAATTTTTTTATAACTAATAAAGGAACTTTATCTGTAGATCATTTTCATAAGCGTTTAGGAAAGGTAATGTGGGATAAAGTTGGAATGGCACGTAATGAAAAAGGTTTAAAGGAAGCTATGGCTGAAATTAAAGCAATTCGTGAAGAATTCTGGAAAGAAGTAAAAGTTCCTGGGAATGCTAACGAGATGAATCCTGAATTAGTAAAAGCAGGGAGGGTTGCCGATTTTCTTGAATTAGGAGAGTTATTTGCCAAAGATGCCTTGGACAGAAACGAATCTTGTGGAGGTCATTATCGAGAAGAAAGTGTCGTACAAGAAGGAGAGCAAAAAGGAGAAGCCCTTCGTAATGATAAAGATTTCGCCTATGTTTCTGCTTGGGAGTATAAAGGAGAACCATCGGATGCAGTATTGCATAAAGAAGAATTAGAATTTAAAGATATAGAACTTAAACAACGTTCCTACAAATAAAAAAGAATATGAATCTTACACTGAAAATTTGGAGACAAAAAGGACCACAAGAAAAAGGAAAATTGGTCGATTATAAGGTAAATGATATTTCAGGAGACATGTCTTTTTTAGAAATGATGGATGTTGTAAATGAACAATTGATAAACTCTGGAGATGAGCCGGTAGCCTTTGATCATGATTGTAGAGAAGGAATATGTGGCATGTGTTCTTTATATATAAATGGAGAAGCACATGGGCCCGATAGAGGCGTAACTACTTGTCAATTACATATGCGTTCATTTAAAGATGGGGATACTATTTATATCGAGCCATTTAGAGCTGCTGCTTTTCCAGTAATTAAAGATTTAGTTGTTGATAGAACTTCATTTGATCGCATACAACAAGCAGGAGGTTTTATTTCAATTAACACATCAGGAAATACGCAGGATGCTAATGCAATACCTATTTCTAAATACGACGCAGATAAAGCCATGGATGCTGCTTCTTGTATCGGTTGTGGTGCTTGTGTGGCTACTTGTAAAAACTCTTCAGCGATGTTATTTGTTGGAGCAAAAGTTTCGCAATATGCATTATTACCACAAGGACAAGTTGAAGCTGCAGATCGTGTGTTAAATATGGTTGATCAAATGGATTTTGAAGGATTTGGAAACTGTACCAATACAGGGGCTTGTGAGATTGAGTGCCCTAAAGGAATATCTTTAGAAAATATAGCTCGAATGAATCTTGAATATTTAAAAGCGAGTTTGAAAGGGTAGGTTTATATCGCTTTTAAATGCGAGCTATTTTTTTCAGATAGTTTTTTACACAGGTTTTACTTCAGTTAGGTAGCTCTAATTGATAATTTTCTACAAATTATAAAAAAGCTAATTTATTTTTGTTTATAACAAGAGTAAAATTACTTTTATAAAATGATTTCAAAACTACCTAATGTTACTACTTCCATTTTTACTATTATGAGTAAAATGGCTTCCGACTATAATGCGTTAAATCTCTCACAAGGTTTCCCAAACTTTAAAAGTGATCTTTTTTTAATTGAGCTTGTTAATAAAGCTATGGAAGAAGGCTATAATCAATATGCGCCAATGCCTGGGTATTTAGAATTAAGAGAAATAATTAGCAATAAAACAACATTGTTGCACTCAAAAAAATACAACCCTAATACTGAAATAACAATTACAGCAGGCGCAACTCAAGCCATTTTTACAGCAATTGCAACTATTATAAACAAAGATGATGAAGCCATTATTTTTACTCCCGCTTACGATTGTTATGGTCCTGCTATTGAATTATTTGGAGGAATAACAATTCCTGTTCAATTAAAAGCACCTTTTTACAAACCTAATTGGGAAGAAGTAGAAGATAAAATCACTCATAAAACAAAACTTATCATTGTAAATAGCCCACACAATCCTAGTGGTATGATTTTTTCTGAAGACGATATGCTTCACTTACAATTTCTATCAGAAAAATATAATTTAATAGTTATTAGCGATGAGGTTTATGAACATATTATTTTCGATGGTCTTACTCATTATAGTGTAGCAAAATATCCAGAGTTAGCTTCAAGGAGCTTTATAGTTGCATCGTTTGGAAAAACATTTCATAATACCGGATGGAAAACGGGTTATTGTTTAGCTCCAGAAAACCTGATGAATGAATTTAAAAAAATCCATCAGTATAATGTATTTAGTGTTAATAGTCCCATCCAAAAAGCATTATCAACGTATTTGAAAACACCAGAACATTATTTAAGTCTTTCTAGTTTTTACCAACAGAAAAGAGATGTTTTTTTAGAATTGATAAAAGATTCAAAGTTTAAAATTATTCCTTCAAAAGGCACCTATTTTCAAATGTTAGATTTTTCAGATATTTCTAATGAAAGCGATCTGCTATTTGCCGAAAGATTGACAAAGGATTATAAAATAGCGACCATCCCAACTTCCGTTTTTAATGAAAATCAAGAAGATTTTAAACAAATTAGAGTTTGTTTTGCAAAAACTGAAGAAACATTAATTTCAGCAGCAAAAATTATTAATGCTATATCATAATTACCCTTTTGGATGAACTAGTTTCATTTCGTTAACTAAATGCTGAGCATGTCGATTATGACTATTAAAAACAATAACTATAGACCCATGAAAGAAGTATTAAAAATTTCTATTATTCAATCTGATTTATTTTGGGAAAATCCAGCTGCAAATCGCTTGATGTTTTCTGAAAAAATTAACCAAATTTCAGAACAAACAGATCTTATTGTTCTTCCTGAAATGTTTACAACTGGTTTCACCATGAACGCTGTTCCACTTGCTGAATTAGAAAATGGAAAAACACTTATTTGGATGAAGCATCAGGCTGTAAAAATGGATTGTGCAGTTACGGGAAGCGTTATAATATCTAAAAATGAATCCTTTTACAACAGGTTGTTTTTTGTTTTTCCAAATGGCGATTATAAAACGTATGATAAGCGACATACCTTTACTTTGGCAGGAGAACATCATACGTTTGCTTCAGGTAATCAACGATTGATTGTGGATTTATTGGGATGGAAAATTTGTCCTTTAATTTGTTATGATTTACGCTTTCCAGTTTGGGCTCGAAATACCGAAGATTATGATGTGCTTCTTTATGTTGCAAACTGGCCAGAAAAAAGAATAGCCGCTTGGGATGCTTTATTAAAAGCACGTTCTATTGAGAATATGGCTTATTGTGTTGGTGTTAACAGAACTGGAAAAGATGGAAATGAACATCAATATATAGGACATTCTGCAGTTTACAATGTATTGGGAGAACAGATTTCGACTGCTAATTTTGAAGGAAATTTTACAGAAACTATAGCGCTTAAAAAATCACATATTAAAACCAATAGAAAACATCTTCAGTTTTTAAATGATCGAGATGAATTTAATCTAATTTAAAGGTTTCTACTAAACTCCAATTAGGACGAATTTCAATTTTTTTAGGGTAATATATTGCAGTTTCAGGTTGGATTTTTTTAAGATAGTTTCCTGTATCCCAACGTTTATTTTTGTTTTCATCGTAGCTAATGCGAATGTAATATTCTCCTGGAATTATATATTCAAATAAAATGGGTTCATCGTTTGTAACGTATCTTTCTTGAATAACCTTATACTTTGTATTCACTAGTTGAACAATTATAGGAAACAGTTCAGGTTCGTTTAAAATCAAGCTTAGTGTTCCGTAATCTGAATTTTCTTTAGTCCTAACTCTAACATTAATTGTATCATTTATCTGTTCAAAAAAATCGATAAATGCTCCAGGTAATAATTGAATTGTATAGGATTCTGGGATTTTTATATCAAAATTTAAAACCGCTGTATTAAATCTGTGATCAATAACTCCTTTAAAAGGAATTACAACAGAATCTTGATTTATTACGGTTGCTTTTTCAGGATCAAATAATGTTAAAGGAGTGGTAGCAGAAAATTTAAGAGTATCCCTTGGAGTTAAAACTCCAGCATTTATTGGTTTTACTGCCAACGTATCTGCATACAAATTTCGCATTCTAGTGACTAAAGTATCTACATAATTTTTATTTTTTACTGTAAAAATTAGAGAATCATTTTCTACAAAAGGTTTAAACCAATAGTGTAAGGTATCAGATTTTGAATCTATATAGGTTGTAGCTTCAAAATCTTTTGGTACAGATGACTTTAATTCAATTTTTAAATCTTTTGCATCTCCATTATAACCAAATATAATATGATTTTTGCCTTCGTGTTTAGGTTTTTTGATTGTATAATTTTCTTTTTCTTGAAATATGTTAATTGTAAAAGAGCTATCGGATGGTATGGAAATTAATCCCTCTAAAAAGCCTATTTTATCATAGTTTGGTTGAAAAATATAATCATTTGTCTTATCCTTCAAAGCAATTAAAAAATAGGTTCCTTCTTTTAAATTAGTAAGTTCAAATTCTTGACTTTCTTCTTTTGTAGTGGTGATGTAAGTTGGTTTTTCAGAATAAATTATAGAATCATTAAAAGCGTCATTTACTTCGTATAACATGACTGTTGTTGTTCCTTCAGGATTTAATAGGAGGGCATCTTTAACGGTTCCTTTTAACTTTAAGCTATCAATAAAACTTCCTGTAGAAAGGATATATTTAAAATATTTAAAAACATTTTCCTCCGTATAGTCAACAACTGTCTCTTATACACATCTGACGCTGCCGAC
>OJFK01000284.1_pt1 | contig 12937 bp, 9 predicted proteins | sample 1594101 | NCBI WGS metagenome assembly OJFK01 (sample SAMN05416723, study PRJEB24817) | seawater metagenome | isolation source: Sea water | place: Canada:Atlantic | collected 2013-07
ATTGAGACGTAAGTAGCCAACAATAATTAGCAACAAGAAAATAATTGAGATTATGAAAGAACGAACAAAGATCAACGTGTTGAGATGGGCCATCGCAGCCCTGGTCGGCCTGTCCCAGGTTTCCATGGCCGCTAAAGCGCCCGAGCCTCTGACCTCGGAGGGCGAAGAGCTTCTGGCCACCTATTCGGCCACACTCGACTCGCTTAAGAAAGAGATCGCGGCAGCCCTTCCCAAAATGGATGAAGCCACGAGTAAGGCCTACTTCGCCGCCCACGGCGAGATTGCCAAACTACCGAAATTGCCGAACCCCAATGGCCTGAAAATGGCACCGGTGTCCTTCTGTGCCGGGAACCCGGCTTATGCTGAAAAGCAAGCCAAGGCCTTGCTCGCCGCAAGGGAGGTGCTGAAAGAGGTGGGGCCATTCTTGGGAGGTGAGGAGATGCACGCTAAGCTCGCCAAGTGCGCTCTTCTGACAGCCGGTGCTCGTGAGATGGCTGCCTTTGCCAGCCTGGGCGACGAGGAGAAGTCTTATGTCGATGCGCTTCTCAACGACGACCAGTTGATCGTCGAGGTCATGGAGCTGGGCGGCGCCTACGAGAATAAATACGGTCAGGCGATCTGCAACTTCAAGGCCATCCAGAAGGCCAGTAAGAATGCGACGGAGAAGGACTTCTTTCGCCTCTGGGCACTGGCCAGTTCGCTGGAGCACCCTGATGGAAACCATGTGCCTGAAGGAAAGACGGCCCCGGAAGCCATCGTGGCGTTTTACCTGAACTATGAAAAAGCCTGCCTCAATGGTGAACTCGATCCTGCCTTTCCCACCCTAACCGCTTGGAACTGCCGCTTTATTTTTCCGTTTCGCCCCCTTGAATCGATGATTTGGATGAGGAAGATGGTGCGCAATTTCCGGCCCGATCATATGGGCTTGGATTACAAGTGGCGCTACTGCCGCATCACCAAGACCGATGTTCCCTACACGTCGAATGTTCCGAGGCCAGTCCGTCCTGATCTGAATCTCTTGAGCATGCAGGATTACTTCCTCGAGGGGGGAATCTGTGGCCCACGGGCCTTTACCGGCAGAGCCGCGACCCACGCTTTTGGCATTCCCTCTCGTCCCGCTCCACAAACCGGGCATGCCGCGATCAGTCATTGGACGCCAGGTGGATGGGTGACTGTTTTTGGCGCGCATTGGACCTTCAATCATTTTCGGGGGCAGTGTGGTCTCGACTTCGAATTGGAATCCCGGGCGCGCAGCGTGCCGGAGGAGTATGCCCAGGTGCACCGTGCGAATTGGCTGGGTGATGCCTTCGGTGAACCAATCGTCGCCCGCATGCAGTTCGGTGTCGGGGGAGGGCTCTGGAAATCATTAGCCCACTACAAGAAGCTGGCCATCGTCGAGGACGCTGAACTGATAGAGCTCGAGTCCGTCGGCGCCGAGTTTGCTGAATCAAATGAAGCTGCGATCTCCCCCAATTCGGATTGGGAGGAAGACGACGGCACCCCTGAAGAGGAGGCGAACAAGTTTCCACAGGTGGAACTGACGGCCGCGGACACGACCATCACCACGGATGAGAACGGCGTCATCACCATTCCCGTTGCCGCCTGCTCCAAGCCGGAGAGCACCGAGAAAATTCGCTTCATGAAAAGTTATGATGATCAGTTTGTCCAAATGCATTATAACCTAGCCGGCATTCGCCCCGAACTACGATCCTATACGGTCAATCTCCCCGAGGCTGCAAAATACAATTTCACCGCTAGTGTGTGCACTGTCACTGTGGATAGGTCCTTCACGATCCGAGCCAACAGACGCAATATGCACGAAGTTAAGGCGCCGTTAACCCTCGGTGATTGGATGGAAACCGAGCCAGTAGCCATGGAGTTCAAGACTGGAAGAAACAAGCTACAACTCACTCTGAGAGCTCCCAACAAAGGGATCAGTATTAAGTGCTTCACGCTCACCCCGATCAAGTAAAACGGATGAAATTGATCACTGCCGCAGTATGGATGCTACTGACCTTGACTCCCGCCATCACTATGGCGGGTGGCAAGCACCTGTTCATCCTCTCCGGCCAGTCGAACATGGCCGGAATGAAGCCGGAAGTGTCATTCACACCCGCCGTCACCAAGGCGTTTGGTAAAGAAAACATCATCGTCGCTAAAAGCGCCTATAGCGGGGCGTCGATCCGAAGCTGGGCGAAGTCGAACCACGAATTTCCTCCTCCAACGAGAGGGCGTGTGCCCAAGGTGAGGGGTCATTTTCACGAGACGATGATCACCGTGGTGAAGGCCGCCATCAAGGACCAGTCGCTGAAAACCGTCACTTTCGTTTGGATGCAGGGTGAGTCGGACCTGAACAACACGGCCTACGACGCCTACCTGAAGGAGCTGCTCGAACAGTTGCAAACCGATCTGGCCTTCAAGAAGATCAACCTTGTCATCGGACGGATCAGCGACGCCGGACTTGATGTTCAGAAGAGACTGAAGGGGCGTTTGACCATCCGCCGGATTCAGCAAGAGTTCGCCGAGGCCCATCCACGAGGAGCTTGGGTCGATACCGATGATTTGAATGATCGCAAGGTGGAGGACACGGTGGTCAACGATCTTCACTACACGAGGGAAGGGTATTTGACTCTGGGCGCCCGGTTTGCAGAGAAGGCGATCGCTTTGATCAAGAGCCCGGTCAAGGAGGGGGAGTGATCCTTCGATTCCCTATGGATAGGGAACCCTCGGCTGGCGAGGTGTTCTGTATCGAGTGAGCTAGCCACCGTGCAATCAGGGATGACCGAGGGCCATCCTTTTTCGGCGGTATCTTCCTAAGATCCCGCATAAACCTCTAGATTGTAATGATAGGGGCGTTCGAGATTGATCATCAGAGCAACACGCCTCTGTTTGGTCATTGAGGTGATTGCGGCTAGCGATTTTCTTAATCCCTTGCGGCCCGCTGTGATCGAACAAACGATGAATACGAACAATGACTTGTTGGCGTGGTGCGGCCCCTTGAACCAATCATTCCCGACCACTCCGTGTGCCGCCCCCTGAAGTTCCTTCTCATAAAATGTTCCGAGGAGGGTTTTCCAAGGAGGGCGCGGTTAAGGTCTCGCTGGAAGGGGGCTGGTTAGAGGAAGGATTTCAGCTGACAATGGGAGAACTCCTCTGCGCCAACGTGTCCCGTGTAGGAGAGCCATGTCTTCGAATTTCGGTTTGTCTCTTCAAGGCAAAGTAATTATCCTAGGATTAAATGCAAATGAGCGAGCGTCCTTCTACAAGACAAATGATGATTTCATTGATTGTCTTACTTGGGGCATCTTCCATCTCTCTGGCCGAGACCGTTGCACGAAAGTGGAATGAAGAGAACCTTGCCGCAATCCGGCTCGACTTCCCCGCACCCACCGTTCACGCCCGTAATCTCTTCCATCTCTCCGCTGCAATGTGGGACGCCTGGGCTGCTTACGACCCCGCCACCATCGGCTATCTTCATAATGAACCTGCCCTCGTTCCGGACGGATCCACCCTTGCAGAAGCTCGTGAGGAAGCGATCAGCTTCGCTGCCTGCCGCCTCTTGAAACATCGCTATGCTCTTTCAGTAAATGCCACCACTACCCTGCCTGCCCTCAATGACCTCATGACAGCACTGGGATATGACGGCGCCGAAACCTCCACAGTTGGCGAATCACCTGCTGCCGTCGGAAACCGGATTGCGGCCGCCATCATCAACTACGGAGCAGGAGACGGGGCTAACGAGAGCACGGCTCCCGGTTACACCGACGACACCGGATATTCCTCGGTAAACTCACCTCTGATTCTCAGCACCAACGACACAGCATCACAATACCCGAACGGGTGGTCGAATCTCAACCGATGGCAACCCCTGGCCTTCAACGTGGCTTTCACCCAAAACGGACAGATTGCCGCAAAAGTCCAAAAATTCGTCAGCCCCCATTGGGGAAGGGTGAAAGGCTTTGGCCTTTATTCCTTCGACCAAACCACCGAGGGCCTCTTCTTCGATCCCGGCGCCCCCCCCAAACTCGGCGGAACGGGAGATCTCGCATACAAGAACAACGCCGTCGAGGTTCTGGAATACTCAGCACTCCTCGACCCAGCCGATCCCGCAGCGATCAATCTCTCCCCTTCAGCCCGGGGAAACAATCCGCTCGGCACCAACGACGGAATCGGTCATCCCATCAATCCAGTCACGGGAGTTTCCTATCCTGAAAATATTGTCCGACATGCCGACTTTGGCCGCTGCGCCGCAGAGTATTGGGCCGATGGTCCGGAGTCGGAAACCCCGCCGGGACACTGGAATCTCGTCGCTAATGACGTCACCGATGCCATTCTGGCAGACCCCTCACTTGCGCTCCGAATTTCCAACACCGGCCCCGTAGTAGAGACTCTGGAATGGGAGTTAAAACTTTACCTCGCCCTAAACGCCGCCCTTCACAACACCGCCGTTGCGGTTTGGGGAGTGAAGGAGCACTACGACTACGTCCGCCCCATTTCCGCGATCCGATTCCTCGGACGACGCGGTGACCTGCCCCTCGTCCCCGGGCTGGTGGAGCAGGTGACCTCCGCGACTGCTAATACCTACCACAGCCACCTCTCCTTCGACCTCGGCGAAATCGCCGTCTACACATGGCCAGGCGAACCGGATGACCCGGAAACCGGAGCAGGCGGTCGCGCATGGATCCTGGCCGAGGCATGGCTACCCTACCAAAGAGACGCCTTTGTGACCCCGGCCTTCGCCGGATACGTTTCTGGCCACTCGGCCTTCAGTCGGGCTGCTGCCGAAGTCATGACCCTGATCACCGGCACTCCGTATTTTCCCGGAGGGATTTTTTCCCACACCATTCCGGCGGGTGGACTTCGATTCGAAGCAGGTCCGACCAACGACGTCTCCCTGCAATGGGCCACCTATTACGATGCGGCCGACGAAGCAGGAGAATCACGACTCTACGGCGGGATTCATGTCTCTCCTGATGATGGACCGGGCCGGATCATGGGCTCCGAAATCGGACAAAGCGCCTTCGCTTACGCCCAAAAGTTCTGGGACGGTTCCATTATTAAAAATACTCCCATCACCCTCGCCTCAAATGGCGAAGTGATTTGCCAAACCGTCCCTGGATATCACTACACTCTGGAAAGCGGCATCGACCTGGGCTCTTTTCCTGTGATCGAAGCCACTCCCGGTATCGCTACAGGCCATCTCGAGACCTTGGCCGTCCCCATCACCGATCCCAGTCGATTCTTCCGGATGAGAATCATCGCTCCGCAGCGGTAACCCCAAAATTCCTAGCAGTCTATCTCTCTTCGGCCTCTACATTCTTTGCTTCCTGATTGCCTTCTGTTTTGCGGAGGGGCTTTGTGCAAAGCTCTTCCGAGATTACGACGAAACGAGGGTTGGCAGAATGAGGCGATTGTTGGAAAGCCTTTGCTAACGTGACTGGCATTCCTACGCAGCGGTTGAGGCTGATAAATCTAAGTCTCCCAGAGTGCGGGGTCGGTTGCCAGGCTCTTCGGCATGAGCGCCGAGACGATCAAACGCTACGATCATTATTTTCCTTGCTTGCCGGAAGAAAAACTGGTGTCCCACGGCATCTATGATATTTAAGCGAATATCAGTTTCGTGACTATCGGGCGAGCGCTGAAACGAGCTCTCCTGCCAGCTCTTTAAAAGTCGAAAGTGGTGTTGCCGCCGACAGCCACAAAAAAGAGCCAGCGCCTCGCGGCACCGGCTCTTTAGAAGTCTTGGTATTCGACTTGTCCTGACTCCCGCTACTAGCGGTTGCGGCGAAGGAACATTGCTCCGAGTCCGCCCACGAGGAGTATCGCAGAAGAAGGTTCAGGAATGGCGTCGAGTTGGAATCCGTTGATCCCCCAGATTTGAGAGTGCACAGCTCCTCCGGAATACGGAGCAAAACGAATGACATCGGCGCCGGTTGCGGTGAAATCGAAGGAGTAAACAGACGGAAGACTGAATGCGTCCGGTCCAGGTTCCCGAAGGTCACCCGAATTTGGGTTGCCGCCTGTGCTACTGTCGGTCATTATTCCGTCAGCCAACTGACCCCAGTCCGCTCCGCCGTTTGGGGAGCCCCAGGCTGCGAACGTCCCGTGCACGTTTTCTGTGTCGTGGTGAAGAGATTTCCAGTTATAAACCTGCCCTGGAGTAAGCCCGGTAAAACTGAGAGTCACGTAGGAAGGCGTTCCCGTGGTTCCATCCCAGTTTCCGTTACCCCCGCTCCCTGTACGGGTATCCGTCCCGAGAAAGTCGGTGACTAGGTTGAGGTCGCTGCTAGCGTTGTCCCATTGATTGTCGTTACCCGCACCGCGATCGATCATCTGTTGGACGCGGCGGTCTGATGTATTTGGCCACGCTGGGGTGACAGAAATGCCGCCAAAGGTTTGGGTGGTAAAATCAGCAGCTACCTCGTGGCCAGCGTCATAGCTGCTCCAGCCTTCCTGTGGATGAGGACCACCATCCTGGCTAGTGGAGTTAAAATCGACTCGGAGCGCGATGACCCCAAAACTGGTGGCGGTAGCAAGAGACGATACGAGACCGCCAAGAATAAGTTTTTTCATGATGTGGTAGTTGATAGGGTTCTTTTATAGCCCAAATACTGCGTTGCCGCAGCCTTTCGGCTTTATGGTTCTAGGAGTAATTCATAATTCGCGATCGACTTCAACTACAAAAGTGCAACTTCGAGGACTAAGTGCACCCTTCTAACCGAGGGTGCGCGTGAGCTGGTGGTATTTGCCACTCTTGGTGCTGAAGAGAAACCCTACGCCGACCTTCTCCTTAGCGACGACAAGTCAATTGTCGAAGTCATGGAATTAGGCGGTGTCTGCGAAAACAAGTTTGGCCAAGCGATTCTCACCTATGAAGCCATCCAAAAGACCAGCAAGAATGCTAGGGAAAAAGAATTCTTCCGCCTTTGGGCGCTCGCCAGCGCCCTAAAGCCCGCTGATGGAAACTGCGTGCCAGAAAGAAAAACCGCACCAGAAGCCATCACAGAATATTTCTTAAGCTATTAAAAATCCTACCTAGACGGTGGGCTCGACCCAGCAATGAAGACACTCACTTCCTAGGATTGGCGCTTTTTTTTGCTTTCAGGCCACCTGAATCAGTGACTTGGATCAGGAAGATGATCCGCAATTACCCCAATCATATGGAGTTGGGTTATAATTGGCGCTACTGCCGCATCACCAGTTGCAATATTCCTCATCCGTCTAATGCAGGCGAGGTGGCTGGTCCAGCCAGATCGAGCACCGTCCAGGTATTGTAGGATGCCGCCGCGCTAGCGAGCGCCCCGATCGCAAAGAATGGAACGACAAGATGGATTGGTTTTGTGCAAGGAAATATGAAATTGGGAGGAGTTTGGTTACGTCATAAAACTCGTTAACTGATTAATTTTGAGTAATCTAAAAAGTTTATTATTGGTATGCCTTGGGGAGCTTGGGCGTCACTCCGAGTTTCTCGTAGTTGAAACCACTGGCGAGCGGTGAGTAGGACGCGACGTAATCGACGCTACGAGCCTTGGTGATTTTTGATTCCAATCCCATACCCCAGTAGGCGGCATTGATGACAAGTCTGCGGAGCCCGGCGCTTTGGAGGTCTCTGGCACTTCCCATGGTGGAGTTGAAAACACGGGCTTTTTGTCCTTTGGTTGTTGTCCAGTTTTTGAACCAAGCGACGGGGAGCGGGACCTTTTTGGTGTTCGGTTTGTCGTTCGGGCTCCGGCCCATGAGGGGTTGTCCCCACACCAAGGCGGTGCAGTCTTTCGGCAGCCCGGTTCCTTCTTTGTATGTTCGGTAGACGTCAGATGGTCCCCAAATGTCGCTCACACCCCGGGTAATGGGGTGGTCTTTGAGTTCTTCGACAATGTTGCCACGAGTGGAATCAGCATGCCATCGGCCGTGGTGGCCCATGAAGGCTCCCCCGATGAGATCCCGGCCAAAGTTGACGTCCTTTCCGTCGATCTTGTAGGGAAGGTTTCCGCGGAAGCCATGGTTTGCGGTGCGCAGGGCTATTGAGGGCTTTCCTGAGTCTAGGTGGCTGACGATGAGGTCGAGCTGTTCTTTTGGCAATGTCAGAAGGCGGTGAAAGAAGATGACGAGATCGGCAGATGCGAGGTGCTCCAGGCCGGGGATGTTGTGAATCTTGAAATCTGCCTCTTTTCCTTTTTGAGGATAGACCGGCATGGTGGGATCGACTTCTCCCTTATCATTGACTCCGAAAAGGACGGTGCAATCAAAGCCGTGATGTTTGCTGAGAATTCCGGCCATCATGGGCATGGCTTGCTCACTGCGGTATTCTTGATCGGCCGCAATTAAGACAATGTGTTTGCCCTTTCCTGGTCCGTCCGCACCGGGGTAAGTGAGCCATTTTGGGCTTTCTGGAACGGGATGGGCGAGTGATTGCAGGCAACCGAGGCTGAGTAAGAGGAGGCCTTTAAGGCTGAGTTTTTTTTTGGAGAACATTTGGAGTAACCTGTAAATGGTGTGGGAAAGATGGTTATTTGAGGAGAAGCAATTTAGGTGTTTGGTCGGCGGACTCGATGGCTTGAATCGTTTCTTCGAGAATCTTCGCTTTTTGAAGGCTCAGTTTCTTGGGGAAGTTTTTCTCTCCTGCGGCAAAGAAAGCCACTGTTTTCTTGAGGGCGGGAATCGACGACTTGGCATGGGTTCCATACTTCAGGAGAAGTTTGGTGATGCGCGGCGTTCTCTTTTCACTGGCCCAGGGGTTTTGCGTGCGGATGTAGTCAGCACAGGCTTCGATTCCTTCTTCAATGCGATGATTGGCCAATATTTGCAGGCCCTCCATACGAATTTCGTCTGCAAACATGATACCGCTGGGGGAAGGATTTTCGACAGCCTCCAGAATGGCGGGAAGCAGAGGTTTGATTTCATCTTGCGAGAGATTTCGGAAGACTGATCCAAGACTGCCCCGCGCACGACCGTCTTCGTTTTTTAATCCAGCGCGGACGGCTTTGAAGAGAACCTTGCGATCGACTCCATCCAAGGAACGGCTGAGCATGCCGCCGCGATTGTTGAAGAGGGCGAAAGAGAAATACCGTTGCTGCATTCCACGGGGGTCATTTTTTAGGTCAACCTGTGTCATAAGCTCGAGGAGTTTTGCTGCTGTTTCCATGGCGGGTTTACCGATGGCGGCGAGAGCTTCGGCAGATTTGATTCTCAGCCAGAGGTCCTGCGAGGCGAGGTTTGCTTTCAAGGCGTTGATCGCTGGTGCTCCGCGTCCACGGAGGGCAGTCAAAGCCTGACTAGCACCGTAGCGTGATTCGAGATCAGATACTTTGAGAAGCTTGATGAGAGGTTCAATTTGAATGTCTTTCCGTCGAGCGAAAGCCATGGCAGCCCGCTCGCGAACGATGGGTGACCAACTGGTGAGGCATTCCAGGAGGGTGTCTCCGTTCAGGGAATCATAGGCGCTGGTGCGGTCCTTGTTGTTCCATCCTCGTCCGTCGAGGATGATGCGTTTCGCGGTTTTGGCATCGAGCTGGGGGACGATGGAAGGACGCTTGCCGGTGAGGAATATTTTCTTCAACGGCATGGCGTAGGCGAGGAGGTAGGCCCCGGTACAATCCCAGTTTGCGTAGCTGTCCTTCTTTGTTTGAGGCGGTCCGAGGTGAGCGAAGGTGCCATCCCACTGTCGGGCCAGATCAAAGTACCACGTGCCGAATTCTTCCATCCATGCGCCGGTGGCGTGGGGGCCAGATTGAGCGACGGCAGGTAATGACCAAAGGATGTTGAAGAAGTTTCCGGTATGGCCGGTGTCGCGTTCAGACCCATGAGAAGCGAGGCTCATCTTTGAGAAAAATTCCGCCGGTTTGGGTTCGTTGAGCAGGTTGAAGAGAACGGCGGTCATGCCAGACTTTCCATTGTCTTCGTGAGTCTCAATCCAGGGGTGATGGTCGCCGTAGGGGAGCGCTCCCTTGCCAGTGTAGAACCGGAGGAGGCGGGTGCTGTGGTCAATGGCACGGGTGAGAGCAGGATCATCGACGCCAGCTGCCCGGGCCATCACGAGTGAAATCGTGAGGGGAATTCCAGGAGCATTCATCATCCCATATCCCGCAAGTCGTCCGTCGGGATTTGAAAAACGGTGGCCCCAGGAGCCAACGCTGCTTTGGCCGTTTGCCGCTTCGAGAGAGAGTCGCCGAAGACCGTCGATGAACGATTGATCACCCGTGGCCATGGTGTATTCGGCGAGGAGGATGATGGCGTAACCGTAATACCAGGTTTGCATGCTGTTGTTAGAGAAGTCAGAGGCCCATTCGACTTCCTTGCGAACGATGGGATGATGTTTTTCATCGCCACTTGCAAGAAGGGCAAGGGCATTGAGAGAGCGGGTGATGGGATTTTCGCGATAATCCTTTGCCACGATGCGTTGCGCAAGAATATGACAGCCTTGCTTGAGGATGCGTTGGGATTTTTGGCAATTGTAAGGAGCGGTTGCGCTGTATTTTCCGAGAACGGGGAGAGTCAAGGTGACCGTCTCTTTGTCGCCGCTGCGCCAGCGGATGAGAGAGAGACTGCCGTCCGATGCTTCGGAAGATGTGAGAGCTTTGCCCATCTCAGTACGAGGATCATACGAGAAGGGTTTTCCACTCACTCCGAGAAGCACATCTCCGATAGCGAGGATGTCTTCAGCAGGTGAGCCCTTGGCGACCCTGGTGATGAAGACTTGTCGGGCGTCGCTTGTCACCATTTTGTCGCTGAAGATCCAACCTCGTGCGCCTGTCGCTCCGAGGTTCCAGTCGTGCTTGGCACCTTCCGGGATACGGTCGCCCTTGGTGAAGTCGGGCAAGGTCATCTTGCCCGGGGGGCCAGCTCCAGTTGCTGGAAGAAAAAGGAGCGTAGCGAGTGCCAGAGAGAGAGGTCGTGAGAGATTCATAATCGTTGATGATTAAAGGTTCTATTGATCTCCCCTTTTTTGAGGGACAACATGGTAGAGGTCTTCGCCATAGTGTGGTTTGAGAGGCCAAGTGTCGCTGCGGAAAGGAAAGGCGGGGAGTTCCTTGCCATTCATCAAGGTCCCAAGTGGGAGATTTGACCAAGCGTAGCGTACGGCGACCGGGTCAGTGACCGCGTCGCACCAGACTTCTACTTCGGGAGTTTTTCCCCGTCCGCCTACCACGCGGGCCAAGGCGTGATGGAAGACTTGATCCGAGCCTGCGAGGTAGAACCCTCGAGCATCCGTCTGGTCGAATCGAAGGCCCTCAGATCCAGTTTTTTCAAAGTGGATGACGATCTTATTCTCTTTCTTCTCGATCGTTTTGTAGATGGGGCCATGCCATTGCAAAGGTTGCTGGGGGCGGGTGGCATCAGTGATGCCATGAACGGTTGAGAGTGCCCAGCGGGCCGAGCGATCACCGACGGGATACTTGCGGCCGGGATGAATGTTGGAGTCGCTGTTGGCATCAAAGCTGACAATGAGCCCGGTGTTGGGGGTGTCGCGCCACGTGAGGTGTTGCTGTTCCCTAATCACGTTGGTGTGATGATTCATGTCGTAGGTCATGGACCGGCGAGTGCTCCATCCGGCAATCTGGATGATACCGAAGGGGAGGTCCTTGTCCTGGAAAATTTTTCGCCAGTCGGAAATGACAGCGGGGAAGGTTTCGCGGAAGGGGATCCAGGTGTTTCCAAAGGCGTTGTTTTCGCCTTGGTAGAAGAGTATGCCGCGAACCGAGAGTCCGGAGAGAGGCATGATCATGGCATTGAGAGCTCCTGAAGGAATGCGTCCTTGGTCAGGGTTTTGATAGCTCTTGGGGTTTGGTTTTCCACCGGGAGATTTTTCTCCCTTTGCTTTGGCTACTTTTGCAAGGGCTTCCCATTTCTCGAGATCGGAGGTGAGACGTTTGGTCGCTCCTTCTTCGCGTCCCGCATCGATCCAAGTTTGGCACTTTGCTTCGTATTCTTCGAGGTAAGGTTTGACCGTTGGGAGAGTCTCGAGCGTTTCGCGGGTGACCCAGTGTTGGGCCATGGTGCCTCCCCAAGCTGCATTGACCAATCCGATGGGGACATCAAGTCGACGATGGAGTCTCTGTCCAAAGAAGTAGGCGACACCGGAACAATCACCAATCGTTTCGGGAGAACAGGTTTGCCAGGTGCCAGCTCCGTTTTCAGCGGGAAAGTCTTCCCGGGGCTCAGGGAGACCTTCGGGTTCGATTCGGATGAAACGAATGGCAGGATAACGGGCGCTGGGAATTTCGACATCGGCATCGCGTGAACTCCGCAGGCGCCATTCCATATTGCTTTGTCCTCCGCAGACCCAGAGATCACCCACGAGGATGTTTTCGTAAGTGATGGAAAGGTCGCCGGATTTCACTCTGAGAAACTGTCCGGTGGCATTGGCTTCCATCGCTTCAAGAGTGATGAGCCACTTACCGTCCTTTCCGGAGGTGATGGTCTTTTCCTGCCCCGAAAAAGAAACAGTGACGTCTTTCTCATTCTCCGCCCATCCCCAGATGCGGACTGGTTTGTCACGTTGGAGGACCATTTGACTTCCGAAAATATTGGGGAGTCGCAGCTGACCTTGAGCGCACAGGCAAAGGTGGCAGATAAGGAGTAAGATGATTGGGGGAATTTTCATGATGGAAGAAGTCGATTGGATGATGAATTACTCACGCCATCAACTCAGCCAGAGGGCCGGTGAGGTCGTGGTTTTTGAGGTCGGCATCTGTCTGACCGAGGGTCTCGGGCGAGGGGATGGAGGCAGCTTGCATGAGTGTGAGGTGGAGATTCCCGATCGTCCGGAGGCCAGTTTCGCAGTGTGCGAAGTGTTGGAGGTAACGTTCCAACCTCATCACGGTCCATGGGTAGACACGCAGGTGAGAACAGTCGAGGCACAATTATTGAATGACGAGGTCATTCCCAGACCTGTCTCTTATACACATCTGACGCTGCCGACGATCTACTCTGTGTAGAT
>OJFK01000285.1_pt1 | contig 12913 bp, 19 predicted proteins | sample 1594101 | NCBI WGS metagenome assembly OJFK01 (sample SAMN05416723, study PRJEB24817) | seawater metagenome | isolation source: Sea water | place: Canada:Atlantic | collected 2013-07
GAGATTTCTGCCTGTCTCGTGGGCTCGGAGATGTGTATAAGAGACAGTTGCAATAGTGAGTATCGTAATTTTGAAAGATTTTGATGTGAAAACGATTACTTACGATACCGGTCTTGAGTTTGCGAAACACGGTTTTTTAATGATCTGTTGGGGAACAAGAGTTACTTCTGCGAACCCTAGAACTGATGGGAGATGGGTGGCCTGGAAAACTACAGCGGCCTAGTGCGGCAATATTTTCCGAAAGGATCTGACTTCAGCGGAATCACACTGGAGCGGCTTCAAGAGGTCGAAGATAAGACCAACAACCGACCGAAAAATATCCGAGGCTATTAAGCGCCCAGTGACCTCCTTGACCAACTTAAAGTCTCATGAATAGATTTCCTCGGCGTTACCTTCGCGGATTTGCGAGATTTCACTCCCGGATTCGCGGCGTTCGTCCCGTCTCGTGAATCCGCGAAAAAATCCTAACAATAACAACATAAGATCAGACAGGAAAACGTCTCGCTTCGTTATTCCTTAGCTGTTTGAAAACGCCATAGAAGAAAAGTTGAGCAGCACGTGGTAATCCAGATTACATGATTCATTTTAAGCGATGATCTTATCGACGATTTTGGCGGGGCGGGCTTTGGGGCCTAGTTTGGCTTTGGTGCCGGTGGTTTGGATGAGGGTGTTGTAGAGGTCGAGGCCTTCGGTGTTGACGTCTAGGATTTGGCCGGTTTTTAATCGGCCGCCGTTTGAGGTGGTGGCGTGGAAGACGCCGGAGAGTTCGCGTTTGGTGTCGTTATGACGGCCGTCGCCGGACTCGGTGGAGATGGTGAGGAGGAGGTTGTCGAGGAGGGTTTTTCCGTTGGACTCGCGGGTGTCATCGGCATCCAGGAGGGTAAGGAAATGGGCGAGCTCGCGCATTTTAAAATGGGCGTGGGCGCGGAGTTGCTCGTTCTTTTGGTTCTCGCGGAATTTGTGCCACCATTCGTGGGAGCAGCCCTTGTCGCCTGAGGCGTTGAGCTGGGCTGCGTCATCGAAGTGGTAGATTTTTTTGCCTTCGAAGTGGTAGTCTCCTTTGAGACGGATGCGCTCGCCGGCGGCGAGGAAGGTGAGGGAACCGAAGCGGGCGCGGTCGGTCTGGATGGAGAGGGCGTAGAGCTCGGACATGAGCCGCCATTCGCGGGTGAGTTCTTCGACGGTGATATCGATGCCCTGGCCGCCGGGGTCGGCTTTCCCGCCATGGGGAAGTTCGGAGGGCGTTGGCTTGTCGGGGGCGTTTTTATCGATTTCGAATTGGAAGGCGCGTTGTTCGTATTCGCGGATACGGTCGAGGTGATCTTTGAAGCGATCTTTGGAGGTTTCGCCGAGGGGGGAGCGCTTGCCAGAGAGGTGCTTGTATTGTTCGAGAACGGAGTCGAGGACGCTTTTTTGGAGGCGGGCGTCGGCGTTGTCGATCCCTTTGATGCGGCCGAAGACGCGGGCGAAGAGGTCGATGGGTCGCTCCTGCATGGTTGCTGCGACAGTGCCATCGGGGTTGTAGGAATGGACGTAGCGGGAGATGCGGCTACGTCGGAAAAAGGTGCCGGCGACGAGAGTGGGAACGGTGCCGGCGGGTTGGCCGTCGGGGTAGTGGGCGTGGCGGAGGACCTGGTCGATGGAGGCGCCGCCGGACTTGGCTTCGCCATCGGGTTTGGTGGCGGTGAAGGCGGCGGAGGCACCATCGAAGTGAGCGTTGATGCCGTTTTCATCGGCGCGGACGTGGTCGATGCCACGCATGATGAGGAGTTTGTCGGCGAGGGGCTTGAGGGGGGCCATGGGGCCGGCGAAGCCCTCGGTTTGGAGTGGAGACGGGATGCCGAGTCCGAAGAAGAGGTTGAAGGCGCGGATGGGGATCTCGGGAGCCTTTACTGATTTGGCGAAGGCCATTTCTTCGAGGAAAGGGAGGCCGATGGTGGTGCCGGCGAGGGAGCGGAGGAGAGTTCGGCGATTCATTTTAGAATGGGGAATGGGGAATGGGGAATTCTTAGGCTCCGAAAAATAGCTGGGATATTATTTCGTGATGAGGGGGGAGGTAGCGAGGGAAATGATGAGCTGTTGGTAGGTGAGATTGGGTTGCTGGAGTTTTTTAAGGTGCGGTTTGTCGGTGGTGGCGAGGGGGCGTCCCAGGGCGAATTGGGCGAGTTTCCAGGCGATGTTCTCGGAGACGCGGGGGCTGTCGGCCAGGAGGGTCATGAGTTGGGGGGCGGTGTTGTATTTTTCCAACTTGGGCGCGCCGGGGATGAGGATTTCTCCGTCTTGGCGGAGGTCGTTTTGGTGGTGATCCTTGAGGGCGTAGCGGCCGATGCCATCGTAGCGCTCGAGGGCGAAGGAGAGGGGTTCAAATTTGGAATGGCAGCCGGCGCAGGAGGTGTCGGAGAGCCGTTCGAGGGCGATGGAGCGTTGGGAGAGGCCGGGCTTGCTGGGGACAGGGGTGGTGTCGACGGTGGGTGGCGGATCATTGACGGTGCCGCGGAGGATGTGGTCGAGGACGAAGAGGCCGCGGGTGACCATGGACGCTTCATCGCCGCCGATGGTGAGGAGGCTCCCCTGGGTGAGGATGCCACCGCGCTCGGGATTTTTTGAGAGGTCGTAGGAGGTGAGGTGGTTTTCTTTGACGTTGGGAGGCGGGGTGAGGTTGTAGTGCTTTGCGAGGCGTGGGGTGAGGAAGGTGATTTGGGCGTCGAGGAGGTCGGCGAGGGGGCGCTTTTTCTCCCAGAGAATGTGCTGGGCGAAGGCGAGGGTTTCCAGGCGCATGTCTTGGGCGAGGGCTGGATCCCAATCGGGAAATTTCTCTTTGCCGGGATTGAGATGGTTGAGTCGGTCAAGGTGGAGCCACTCGGAGATGAAGTGGAGCATTTGGGCGCGGGCGCGGGAGTCGGCGAGCATGCGGCGGGTGTGCTTTTCGACTTCGCCGGGATTGTAGAGGGAGCCATTTGAGGCGGCATCAGTGAGTTGTTTGTCGGGCGCGCTGCCGATGACGAGGTAGCTGAGGCGGGATGCGAGCTGGTAGGCGTCGGGTGGGCCGTCGGTCTCGATGCGATAGAGGAAGCGTGGCGACTGGAGCATGGCGCGGATGATGTAGGCCACGGCTTGATCGAAGTCGCCGCCGCCGGAGCCGACGGTGGTGGCGATGCCTTGAAAGAGGTCGATTTCATCGTCGGAGAGCGGGCCGCGGAAGAAGTGTTTTCCGAGAGCGGAGAGGTGGGCGCGGAGGGGCTTTTGAGTGAGACTGCGGTTTTTGGAAAAGTGGCGAACGAACTCGGCGACGTTCATTTTTTTAACGATGGCGTCGGCGAGGCGAGCGTGGGCTTCGACGTGCTTGAGGTCGACGCCGAGGTTGTAGGCGGTGTTGCTGAAGCCATCGGCGCGTAGGTCGGGCGGGAAGAGTTCGTGCGCTTCTTTACGAATGCTGATGCCGGTGGTGGCCATCACGGTGTTGTTGTATTCGCGGATGGTGAGGCGGCGGGGGAAGTTCTGGGGCTTGGTGTGGAGGGTGTGCGCGGCGGGGTCTATGGCGCTGGTGGGCCAGATGGCACCGGTGGCGATCCATTCTTTGAGGTGGGCTTTTTCCTGAGCGGAAAGCGGGTCGCGGTCCTCGGGCATTTCGTCTTTTCGAATCACCTTCCAGATCACGCTTTTATCGGCGTGGCCGGAGCGGATGATGTCCGGGTCGGCGAAGGCGGTGAGTTTCTGGGAGAGGTTGAAGTCGCCCTCGACGGTGGCGGAGTCGTGGCACTCGAGGCAATGGCGCGAGAAGAGAGGTTCGATGTGAGAGACGAAAAGGGATTCGCTACGGAGGCGTGTTTTTTCGGTTTCGGAGAGGACGGGTTCGGGTTGGGTGCCTTTTTTAAAGAGGGCTAGGACGTCGTTTTTGGAAAGGGCGCGGTCGTAGAAAGCGAGGTGGTGGATGGTGCCGAGCCAGGGGCGATCTTTGGTGAATTCATTTCCGAAGGCGAGGTAGTAGGAGTCGTCCCAGTTGTTGAGGTCGCCTTTGATGGTAGCGCTGGCGGAGAACTGGCCGTTGAGGAAGAGGTCGGCTCGGCCGTCGGGGGAGCGCGTGAAAGCGACGTGCGTGCGCACGCGTTTGAGGGTGGGTCTGGAATCGAGGGAGGGGAGGCCGTTGGTGCTGGAACCGGAGGTGCGGAGTCGGACGCTGAGTTTGGTGCCGTCCTGGCCGAGGGTGATGTTTCGGTTGGAGGAGTCCTTTGAGATGGTGACGATGCGGGCGGGGCCGGATTGATCGAGTTTTGCGGGAGTTAGCCAGGCGGAAAGAGTGAGGGCTTGTGATTTTTTGAGAGCGGCGGTCAGAGCATGTGGTGGGTTTTTGCTCTGCAGGAAAGTGGGCTTCTTAAGGGTGAGGCCGTTGGGGGAGAATTGAGTGTGGGGAGCGGCATCGAGGGAGGCGGAGAGTTTTTCGAAGCGGTGCTCGAGGATGGGCTTGGGTGCTGCCGAGAGGAGGGGGCAGAGGGCGAGGATAATGGAGAAGTGTCGTAGCATTTGCGTGGATCCCACTGATACAGGGTTGGGAAGTGATGCCTTTCAGGTTGGGAAAGATCGATTCCTAGTTTAACTAAGTAAAACTAGGAATTTGCTTTTTGCGTGGGGCGCTTGAGGATGAGCTTGGTTGGTGCTGGGCGGAGGGAAAGGAGCGGGGGCATCCTGCCCCCAGTTGGATGTTAGGGGTGGGACGCCCCGGTTCCTTTGGGCTTGGCCCATCAGCGAGGTGGCTTAGAACACTAGGATGTTTTTTCGGTCGAAGGATGAAGTTCAGAAACATTGGAATCAGCTTCCGTCTTGGTAGTAGGAGGATTGCTACGTTTTTATGACTTGGAGGTTGGCTTAATCAGTGCCATCGGTGCTGATTAAGGATTGGAAATGGCAGCGGGACGAATGGATGGAGTGTCATTCTAAGCCTTGGAATGACGCGATTGAGAAGGAGACTTATCGTCGGTTTTCGGTGACGATGGAGGATTGGATGGATCAGGGGATGAAGCTAGGGGGAGTTGACCCCGAATCTCTTGACTATTCCCGAATGCAGTTCGAGGGATTTCGTTTTGAGAGGTCGAGTGGAATGGCTGCGCGACCGGAGGTAGCGGCCACGGTGGGGCTTACTCGTGGCCGTCGTCGGGGGTGATTCCGAGGATGATATTGAACTTGGCACTGAGTTCTCCGGCTTTGGAATTCGGGATCGGTTTGAAAGAGACCATGAGGTGCTTGACTGGTTCTCCGAGGCGCTTGATGAGGCCGTCTTTTGCGTTTCCTTGATCGCCCGCGATGAAGCACTGGGTGGTGAGGTCGCGTTTGTTATTTCGGTAGATGGCGAAGTGGATGTGCGGAGTGCGCGGTCCGTAGGGAACGGGCTTGATGGTGCGGAAATAGTAACGTCCATCGCGGCCGGTCATGAAGCGTCCAAAGCCCTGGAAGTGGTCGTCGCGCTTTGGCCCGGTCAGGCCACCGTCCTTGCTGTGGATGTAGGCGCCTTGGTTGTCGACCTGCCAGATTTCAACGCGGGCATTGGGGACGGGATTGCCTTTTACATCGGTGACCTTGCCATGAAGGTGGGTGATGGCTCCGACTCCGGGATTGATGGAATCGTTGATGCGCAGCAGGTCGTTGTCGGTATCGAGGGGAAGCTTGTCAGGGTAGAAGGGACCCTCGGTCATCGGGGGAGTGACGGTGAGCGCTTCGGCAAAGGCTCCGGGGACGGTGAAGAGTGCGGCGGAGCCGAGGGTGGCTCTGCGGAGGAAGTCGCGGCGATGAAGATCTGCATTCATATTGAGAGGAGTCTTAGCAGAAGCGGCTTTTTTTTGAAGGAGGAAGATTACCCAGGGAGGTGATGACTTCGGTCAAGCGGTCGCCGTGGCGATTTTCGAGGATGCGTTCGGTGCGGAGCCATTGCGTGATTTTGAGGAGTTCGAGGGCGCTGAGTTGGAGGTCTTTCAGGAGGCTAAGGGCGCTCTCGTTTTGGCGATGGACGGCCTCGAAAATAGCGAGGTATTTGAGGCCGCTTCGGCCGAGGAGTCGGACTTCGAGTTTTTCGCCAAAGTGGTGGGTGGATTGGTCTTCCTGGAGATCGTCGGGGAGTTGTCCGGGTGTGACGATCATGGAAAAGGAGGCGTGCATCCAGGTGGGGCTGAGTTGTTCGGCCTCGGCGATGGAAAAGATGCCCTCCTGGAGGTCGCTTGGGAGCGGGAAGCCTTCGGCGATGTTGCCATTTTCTTCGATGGCGATGACGTCGAATGAGCCCGCCATTTCCGCAACAATGAGGCGCAGGGGAGAAGCTTTCGATTTTTCGAGAGCGTCACCGAGCTGAGAGAGGTGGTTCATTTTTTATGGAAGGTAGGGAGCGCAGCGGACTTTGAGGAGCTGAATGAGATTAGGGTCCATTTATTCGTAGTTGTCGGGAATACCCAGCACAGCGATGCGCTTGCCGGCGCGGGTGTGCTTGAACTTGCAGTTGAGCCGGTTGCGGTGGGTTCGTTCTATCACGATAATGACATCCTCCCATTCGAGCTGCTCGGTGGAGAGGGGGACGACGGCGTCATTATTGAGCCCGGTTGAGTCGATGTCGATGCCCGGGTGATCGGCAAAAATGCTCTCGGCGGTGGGACTGCGTAGTTTGTTCTGCGAGCAGAGGAAAAGGAGATGCTTCATCGCTGGCTCTAGTCACCAAAGATTTCCCGGTCTTTCTACCGCTTTTCCTTGTTTCTTTAAGGACTGTTCATTTGAATGCTCGTGATGGCAACGGTTGAAAAAGCGCGAGAAGTCTTGCGTGAGGTCTTTGGCTTCGAGGATTTTCTCGATGGTCAGGAAAGCGTGATGGAGGAAATTCTCTCGGGTCGCGATGGCTCGGTGGTGATGCCTACGGGGGGAGGAAAGTCGCTTTGCTATCAACTCCCGGCCTTGTGTCGCGAGGGCGTCACATTGGTGGTCAGTCCGCTGATTGCGCTGATGAAGGATCAGGTCGATGCGCTTGAGCAAAAGGGAGTGGCGGTGACGCTGATCAATTCTACTTTGAGTTGGGACGAGCAACGGGAGCGGCTCGACGGGATGAAACGGGGCGACTTTTCTCTCGTCTACATCGCGCCTGAGCGTTTTAAGGCGAGCTCGTTCATGAACGCGCTGGAGGGCGTAAAAATCTCGATGGTAGCCGTCGATGAGGCGCACTGCCTCAGCCAATGGGGACATGATTTTCGGCCTGATTACATGCGGCTAGGAAATGCTCTGGAGGCGCTAGGGCGGCCGCAGTGCATTGCGCTGACTGCGACGGCCACGGCGGTGGTACGTGAAGATATTCGTTCGGTGCTCAAGCTGCGGGAACCTTTTGAACGCATTAGTGGATTTGAGCGGCCGAATCTGAGTATTAGTGTCACTTCGGTGGAAAAAGTTGCGCAAAAATATGCCAAGATGAAGAAGACGATCGAGGCGCACAAAACGGGCATCGTTTATTGTGCCACGCGGAAGAAGGTGGAGGAAGTGGCAGAGACGATTCACAGCTGGGGGCTGAACTGTGTGGCTTATCATGGGGGGATGTCGGACAAGGAGCGAGAGCGGACGCAGAATCAATTTATCAAGAAGGAAGCGGATATTGCCGTGGCGACCAATGCCTTTGGAATGGGGATTGATCGGTCCGATGTGCGCTTTGTAATTCACTTTGAGATCCCCGGGAGCGTCGAAGCATATTATCAGGAAGCGGGACGAGCAGGTCGTGACGGGGAGGCGGCGGTGTGCGATCTTTTATTCAATTATGCGGACACCCGGACGCAGGAGTTTTTTATCCAGGGAGTGAATCCTGGGGCGCAACTGATTCGGGAGCTTTATCAGTTTTTGTTGAGCGATGCGGACGAGAATTACGAGGTGTTTCGTACTTTGGATGAGATTAAGGAAGCGACTGGAACAAAGAATGCGATGGGGCTGGGGAATGGCTTGGGCCACTTGATGCGGAGTAGAATGGTGGAGCGCTTTGATGTTCCCGGTTCTCGGACAAAAGGGACCCGGCTCCTGAGGCCAGAAGTAATCGGGCGCGATTTAGAGATTAACGAAGAAGCGCTCGAGGAAAAGGAACGCCGGGACCGTGAGAAGCTTGAAAAAGTGGTGCAGCTTTGTTACGCGAATACTTGTCGACAGCAGTGGATTCTGGAGTATTTCGGCGAAGTCGATGCGCCGCTTTGTGGGAGTTGCGATGTTTGCCAAGGGTCGGAGAATAGCGAGCGTCGGGGTCCGACTGATGACGAGGCTCTTATTGTGCAAAAATTCCTCAGTGGGGTGGCGCGGATGTCGCGTTGCACGGCAACGGGTTGGGAAGGTCGCTTCGGTCGTGGTCGGGTGATTCAGATGCTGGTCGGGAGCAAATCGCAGGATGTTTTGAGGACCCGTCTTCACGAACTAAAGACCTATGGTCTTTTGAAGCAGGAAGGAACGGCTTACCTTAATGTGCTATGCCGGAGCCTGCATGAGGGCGGACTTCTTGTGACCCAGATGGGCGAGTATCCTCTGGTGACTCTCACTCCACGCGGGGAGCAGGTGATGCGGAGTCTCACGAGTTACTCGATTGAGTGGCCCAATCAGGGTGGGGTAGCGCCTGCGGGAGTGGAGCTCGAAGACATGGGTTTCGATGCGCGGGTATATGAACAACTTCGCGATGTCCGGACGCGGCTTGCCAAGGCTGAGCGCGTTCCGGCATACGTCATTTTTTCCAATGAAACGCTCCAGTATCTGGCACGGCTCAGGCCGACCACGATGGAAGCGGGATTGCTCGTTAAAGGGATTGGGGAAGCGAAGGCGGACAAGTATCTCGAACCTTTTCTTAGGGTTCTCCGGGAGAACTAATCTTCTTCGACCAGGATGGCGCGCGGCGGTGGTTTATCGGTCGTGGGTCTGACGAAAATGGGTTCGGTGATTTCGCTTTCGCTTAGGACCCGGGGGTTGAGCTGGATGGAGGGGAGTCCGAGGGGAATCACTGGAATGATGGACATGGGAGGAAGGATGGCCGGAGCTTCTTCAATCGTCTTGGGCTGATCTGGGGGGGGGGTAGGTGTGAGGCCGAAGGAAGCGGGTTCTTCCGTGGCGACGGGAGGATTTTCGGATGTGATCTTGCGCTCGATCTGAATGAAGCCCCAAACGGCACCTGCAATAAGGCCCCCGGTGATCAGGAAAATGAGGGCAGTCTGACCGGAGTTTTTCGATGATTCTTCGATTTTACCCGGGCGGGAGAATTTCTTGGGTTTCGCCGGGCGACTGTGTACTGCCTGCCGTGGCTCGGGATTATCGGGTACCAAATAATCGAGGTTCTCGGAGTGCACCAGGACGTTGCCGATCTCGAAGCAATCGAGCCAATCATCCGCATCGATTTGAAGATAATCGGAATACTGGGAGAGGAAGCTTTTGGCGTAGGTGGGGGTGGGGAAGCCGGAGTAATCGTTCTCTTCAAGGGCGCGTAGAGTGCCTATGGGAATTCGCATTTCATGGGAAACATCACCCAAGCTGAGATCCCGCTTTTCACGAGTCCCTTTGAGTTTTTCGCCGATGTCAGTCCATTCGCTCATGTTGCCGGGATTTAGGTTGTTTATTTTGTCTGATAAGGCCTGCTGCCAAAGGTTATACGACCACCCAACACTTAATCTTCTGCGAAATCTTCTGCTCCCCTTTATTTTAACTACATTTAGCCACTTTATAAATATTTCCTAAGTAATCGATGGAGCCATTTTCAAACGTCAACGTCCTCCATTTCTTTCGGAGTGGGATAATCTCAAGAGAGAAGGTGGAATGCTTTATTGAATGAGATTCTGTCTTATAGGTCCGAATCCTTTAGATGAAGCGGATTCCTACCAATTTTCTTGTAGTTGTTCTCATGGCTCTCGGTTTCGGGATCTACTTCGCGATTCCGGATAGCGACGATCAAACGCTTGCTCTGGAGAACTCTCAGAGTGAGCGGAGAGTCCGACTGCGCATATTTAGAGAGCCCTTGGACACGGTGCAGAGCGCCCGGTTGGGGGCCGACAAAGGCTGCGGAGAAAACCCGAGTGGCACGAATGCTTGGCCAACGTGAGCGGGACGAAGAGGCAGAGAGGCCGAAGCAAGATATCGCGGCGAAGGTGGATGAGGAATACAAGAAGCTCGAAAAAGATTTAGCTAGGCTTGATTTGACGAAGTTAAATTCTGAAGGGAAAAAGTCCTTGGCGGGTTGGAGGAGTCATATGAAGATCCTAAAAACTGAATGGGAAGGAGATTGCTAGTGCTAGCACGTGAGTTACCCGATTAATTGCCAGTAAAAGGCAGTGGGTCTTTGTTCGTTCTTGATCGTCTTCCCGTGCTAGTCAGAATCTGTCCCACCGCAGCAGCGGGGATTCATCAATGAGTAAGAACGCGACATTTCAGGAAATTGGCAAGGTCTTTAAGGACCATGATTCTTTTGTTGTGGTGAGCCATGTGCGTCCTGATGGCGATGCGATAGGCTCGATTCTTGCCTTGGGCCATGCTTTGGAAGGGATCGGCAAGACGGTTCGCTATCTCAACGAGGATGGCTGTCCGGAATCGCTCGTCTTTTTGCCTGGTTCGGAAAAGGTGGAGGTTTCCTCGAAAGCGGGCCCGGTGGAAGCCGAAGTGGCAATTTGTCTCGATACCGCTGCTCATTCCCGAGTTGGCGAAGCGTCCTTTGCAATCGTAAATTCGGCGAAGGTGGTGATCAATATCGATCATCATATTTCGAACCCGGGTTATGGGGATTTCAATTTCATCGACGACTCCAGTCCGGCGACGGGTCAGATCGTTTACAACTTGATTAAATCGCTCGACTTACCACTTTCTGAGATCAGTCGAGATTCCATTTATGTCGCGACTTCCACTGACACGGGTTCCTTTCAGTATCCTGGAACAACTCAGCAGACTTACGAGATGGCGGCCGATTTGGTGAGCCTAGGTTTAAATGTCGGAGAAATCAACCAGTTGACCTATGACAATCAGCCCTTCCGCAAGGTGGAGCTGATGCGAGCTCTTTTGAATGCCCTGGAGCGATCGGACGATGGACGGGTGGCCTGGTGGCACCTGACGAATGAGACGAAGGAAGAGCATCAGCTAATCGCCGACGATACCGAGGGGATGATCGATATCATTCGCTCGATCAAGGGCGTGGTGATTGCGGTCTTCTTTGAGGAACTCGACGAAGGGAAAATCCGGGTCTCGATGCGATCGAAGGACAAGCGTATCAATTGTAGCGAACTCTGCGGGATCTTCGGCGGCGGTGGACATGCGCTGGCTGCCGGAATTCGGATGACTGGACCGCTCGAAGTAGCGCGCTCGAAAGTTCTGGCGAAGATCCGGGAAGCTATCAACTCCTCACTCTAGATTTTTTACACACACTATGCACTCTCCTCAAGACCTCCCCAGCGGCGTCCTTCTTATCGATAAAGCACCCGGAATGACGTCTCACGATGTCGTGGCGATCGCCCGACGTCAGCTTAAGATGAAAAAGATCGGGCACTGCGGCACACTCGATCCGATGGCGACCGGGCTCCTGATGCTCGTCATCAATCGTGCGACCAAGATTCAGGATCTTCTGATGAGCGAGGATAAAACCTACGTCGGCACGATCACACTGGGAGCGACTACGTCGACACAGGACAAAGAGGGGGATATCCTGATAGAGAAGGAAGTACCCGCTTTGTCAGAGGAGCAGATTAGAGGAGCTTTCGATCAGTATATGGGAGATTTTGAGCAGATTCCCCCGATGGTTTCGGCGATTAAAAAAGATGGCGTTCCTCTTTATAAATTGGCGCGTCAGGGGCAGGAGGTGAAGCGTGATCCGCGGCCTGTTTTCATTAAGAGATATGATCTTAGCCGCATCGCGTTGCCTGAGATCGATTTCTCAGTCGACTGCTCTAAAGGTTTCTACGTCCGTTCCTACGCCCACGATATCGGAAATGATCTGGGATGCGGGGGACATCTCAGCGCGCTTCGCCGAACTCGCTCAGGAAGGTTCACCCTGGAGCGGGCGGTGTCGGTCGATGTCTTGAAAGAAGCTTCGGCGGAAGATCTTATCAAATCCTTTATTAGCCTTGCTGAGATTTCACTCATGAGGGGCGCGTAAATAGAATCCGATGAAGAATATTCCCCTCATCTTCATGGCCTTGAGCCTCCCGCTTTACCTGCTCGATCAGATTACTAAATGGTGGGTGGTATTTCGGTTCGAGGAGCCTCGTGAGCCTTATACCGCTTCTGGAGATGAACCGATTATCGTGATCGAGGGAATCCTCCGTTGGACCCGGGTCCATAATCAGGGAGTGGCTTTTGGTTTTGGAAACGGGACGACTTGGGCTCCGATTGTTTTTTTGCTCGTCCTGATCGGAGCCCTCATCGGCATTTCGTATGCTTGGAGGAAGGGTCACTTCAATACGAAGGCTCTCCGGGTCTCGGGAGCCCTTCTTGTGGCTGGGGTTGTCGGCAATCTTACCGATCGTCTTTTTCAGGGATTTTACCTCAAGCAGCACGAAGAGAAATCATTCCTCACGCGCTTGTCCAAGGGCTACGTCGTCGACTTTATTGACGTGAAGATTCCCGGATATGAAAAAATCGTAAAGAGAAGTGGCGGGCATTGGCCGACATTCAACGTGGCCGATTCCTGCATCTCGATCGCCGCGGTTCTGCTTTTCCTTTCTGCCTTCAAACCAGAGGAGGAAAAAGAAGGTCAGGTATCGGGAACACCGTAATATAAATATGTTGATTTGAAGATTTGGCTTGTCTCCTGCCTTACCGCGGGATCAATCATGGGTGCTTCTGGTCAGTCGAGATTGTCAAAGGGGGGATTCCTTCGGCCCCCGAATTTCGGATCTACGATCCAGCGCTTCGCGGAGGTGGAGAGAGCCGGGTGCTTTTGCAAGATGGCTGCGTTCCA
>OJFK01000288.1_pt1 | contig 12760 bp, 10 predicted proteins | sample 1594101 | NCBI WGS metagenome assembly OJFK01 (sample SAMN05416723, study PRJEB24817) | seawater metagenome | isolation source: Sea water | place: Canada:Atlantic | collected 2013-07
CCTTGATCCCGCATACGGTGTTGGTGGATGACTATCAAAAACGCCTCAATTACGAGCTGGATATCATCGAAGGCATGGGCTTTCCCGGCTATTTTTTGATTGTGGCTGATTTTATTGCTTGGACCAAAGGGCAGAATATTCCTGTAGGGCCGGGCCGGGGGTCTGGTGCGGGCTCATTGGTGGCCTATGCTTTGACAATCACCGATCTTGACCCGCTGCGCTATGGCTTGTTGTTTGAGCGGTTCTTGAATCCGGAGCGGATTTCTATGCCCGACTTTGACATTGATTTTTGCATGGATCGCCGCGAAGAGGTGATCCGTTACGTTCAGCAAAAATATGGCCGTGACCGCGTCGGGCAGATTATCACATTCGGTGCGCTGCTGTCGAAAGCGGCTGTTCGCGATATTGGCCGTGTTCTGCAAATGCCCTACGGCCAAGTGGATCGCCTATCGAAGATGATTCCTGTCGAAGGTGTGAAACCGGTCAGCATTGAAAAAGCTTTGGCTGAGGAGCCACGTTTGCGACAAGAGGCAAAGGCTGAGGAAGTCGTCGCCCGGCTGCTGAATTATGGCCAGCAAGTGGAAGGGCTATTGCGCAACGCCTCAACCCACGCGGCGGGTGTGGTAATTGGTGACCGGCCTTTGGATCAGCTGGTGCCTTTATACCAAGATCCGCGTTCTGACATGCCCGCCACCCAATTCAATATGAAATGGGTGGAGCAGGCAGGCTTGGTTAAATTTGACTTTTTGGGTCTGAAAACCCTCACAGTCATCCAAAATGCGGTGGATCTTATCAACCGTTCAAGGGCGCTGCATGTGGCGGCGGACGGCCGGGCGCTTTATACGCCGACAGTGGGAGCTGAGGGCGACATCAGCGCAATTCCATTGGACGACGCTGCATCCTATGCGCTTTATTCAGCTGCAAAAACTGTAGCGGTGTTTCAGGTTGAATCCAGTGGCATGATGGATGCGCTGAAGCGTATGAAGCCCAACTGTATTGAAGACATTGTAGCCTTGGTGGCGTTGTACCGCCCCGGCCCGATGGAGAATATCCCAAAATATTGTGAGGTCAAAAACGGTCTAAGCGAACGAGATTTGCTGCATCCTTTGGTAGATCATATCTTGGATGAAACCCAAGGCATCATCGTGTATCAAGAACAGGTGATGGAAATTGCCCGGCAAATGGCAGGCTATTCGCTGGGCGGGGCCGATCTGTTGCGTCGTGCGATGGGTAAAAAAATCCAAGAGGCGATGGACGCGGAGAGACCTAAGTTTCTTACCGGCTCTGCGGCCAATGACGTGGACGAAAAAACCGCTAAGGCCACCTGGGACCTTTTGGATAAATTTGCCAACTACGGGTTTAATAAATCCCACGCGGCGGCTTATGCGGTGGTCAGTTATCAAACCGCTTGGCTCAAGGCCAATCATCCTGTCGAGTTTATGGCCGGTGTGATGAATTGCGACTTGCATCTTACAGATAAGCTGGCGGTTTATTTCAATGAAGTCCGCAAGGGCCTTGATCTGCCCTATACGCCGCCCTGTGTGAACCGCTCCCAAGCCCGATTTGACGTGGCTGATGGCGCTTTGGTCTATGGTCTGGGCGCTTTGAAGAATGTTGGCGTCGACGCGATGGGGCTGGTGGCCGAGGGCCGTGGGGACAAAGCTTTTATCACGCTGTTTGATTTTGCCCGTCGTGTGGATCTCAAGCGGGTGGGTAAGCGGCCTTTGGAGATGTTGGCGCGCTCAGGAGCCTTCGATCAGCTCGACAGCAATCGCCACCGGGTGTTTGATAGTCTTGATTCTTTGGTAGGCTACTCTTCCGCTGTGCATGAGCAGCGCAACTCAAATCAAGTGAGCCTGTTTGGTGAGGCGGGCGATGATTTGCCCGAACCGCGGCTGTCGCCTGTGGCTAATTGGTTGCCTGCGGAGCAATTGGCCGAAGAATTTAAGGCCATCGGGTTTTACCTGTCCGGGCACCCGCTTGATGATTACATCTCCTCTCTCAAACGCTCAGGCGTGATCACTTTGGATCAGTTGATTGAGAAGGCGAAGGGCGGCCCGCTTGTGGCTAAGCTCGCAGGTATTGTGGCAGGCCGGCAAGAGCGCAAATCGGCGCGAGGTAACCGTTTTGCCTTTGTACAGCTCAGCGACACCACGGGAAATTATGAAGCCACGATGTTCAGTGATACGTTGGAAGCCTCACGGGTACATCTGGAAGCTGGTTCAAAAATTGTTTTGAGTGTTGAGGCCACAATGGAGTCTGAACAGCTCAAATTGCTCTGCCGATCGGTGCAGCCCATGGATGGGGCTGTATCACAGGCGGGCGGGACTGGTTTGCGGGTCTATTTGAATAATTCATCAGCCATCGACTCTGTGGCCACCGTGCTAAGCGAAGCGGTGCGCGCGATAAAGAATGGCGCTAAGGGGCCAATTTCCTTTTGCCTGCTGGATGACAGCCTGCCCGGTGAAGTGGACATGGATTTGGGACAGAACTTCCCGGTGACACCGCAAATCAAAGGTGCGTTGAAAAGCCTTGAGGGCGTTTTGATGGTGGAAGATTTATAAGTTAGAAATTAACAATCAATAATGCGGCGGGCGTTCATCACCTAAGATAATGCCGCCGCCGCCATCCGATTCACGCACACGCGCGCGCTGAGCCAGATGTTCAACCAGGGAGGTCAGACGGCGCAACTCGCTGTCTTGCTTGGCCATTACATCGGAAAGATCTTCCACGGTACGTGTCAGATGGGCGATTTTTTCTTCTAAAGCTTGTGTCATGACTGCCGTGTGCGGGATCGTGCGGGCTGGATCAAGGGAAAATTTAATGCGCAGGCCCAAAGGGCGATATGAACTCGCATGTTGCCCCCCGGCGCCTGGGCAGTTAAATGCAGGCCAACGATTATGAGGTTGATCATGGCCAAACAGAAAAAAGCACCCAAACCTAAGGCGCTACCGCCAAAAGGGTTTCGCGATTATTTTGGAGCAGATGTGTCCGAGCGCACAGAAATGCTGCGTCAAATTTCTGATGTATATCATCTATACGGCTTTGAGCAGCTCGAAAGCAGTGCTGTGGAAACGGTCGAAGCACTTGGCAAATTCCTGCCCGATGTGGATCGCCCGAATGAAGGGGTGTTTGCGTGGCAAGAGGACGAAGATTGGTTGGCACTGCGGTATGATCTGACCGCCCCTTTGGCACGGGTCTATGCGCAGCACCGCAACGATCTACCCAGTCCCTATCGCCGCTTTACCATGGGCCCAGTTTGGCGCAATGAAAAGCCGGGGCCGGGACGGTTCCGGCAGTTTTATCAATGTGATGCTGATACGGTTGGCTCAGCCAGCATGGCCGCTGATGCGGAAATTTGTGCCATGCTATCGGACACATTAGAACGTGTTGGGATTGCGCGTGGCGATTACATTATCCGTGTGAACAACCGCAAAGTGCTCAATGGTGTGATGGAAGTGGCCGGGGTGTTGGATCCGACGGACCCTGAGAAATTCGCCGCAGAACGCGGGATTGTATTGCGGGCCATTGATAAGTTGGACCGTTTTGGCCTTCAGGGTGTGCGCCAACTTCTTGGGGCAGGTCGCAAAGATGACAGTGGTGATTTCACCGATGGTGCTGGGCTTGACGATGCGCAGACCGAGATTGTTATGGGCTTTATGCAGGCGCTGGGCGCCACTCCAGCTGAGACTCTGAGTAATTTACGCGCCTTGGTTCAAGGGTCTGCCATCGGCGAGTCTGGTGTTGACGAACTGCAAGAAATTTCTGATTTGGTGACGGCACAAGGCTATGGCACGGACCGTATTATGCTAGATCCCTCAGTTGTGCGTGGGTTGGGCTATTATACCGGCCCGGTCTATGAGGCAGAGCTTACCTTTGAAATTAAGGATGAAAAAGGCAGGACGCGCCAATTTGGCTCGGTTGCTGGTGGCGGGCGCTATGATGATCTTGTGAAGCGCTTTACCGGGCAGGAAGTGCCTGCGACCGGGATTTCAATCGGTGTGGACCGTTTGCTGGCTGCGCTGCGGATGAAAGGGCGGGTCGAACGTTCGGCCTTGGGTCCTGTAGTGATCACCGTGATGGATCGCGACAGGATGAGCGATTATCAGGCCATGGCCACTGAATTGCGCACCGCCGGCATTCGTGCTGAGGTCTATCTGGGGAATCCTAAGAACTTTGGCAACCAACTGAAATATGCGGACAATCGCAACAGCCCCATCGCCATCATCGAAGGCGGTGAGGAGAAGGCGGCTGGTATTGTGCAGATCAAAGATCTTATCCTTGGTGCAGAATTGGCGAAAGATGCCACTTTAGAAGAGTGGAAAGCGCGCCCGAGCCAGATTGAAGCGCCACGGGGGGATTTGATGGCGCAGGTGAAGCAGATGCTGGCGGCGCAAGGCCTTACAGAATGAGCCAGTTGCGCGCAGAGATCACGCGGCTTTTGACGGTGTTCCAATCCGCCGGTGCCGTTCGGGTTGAGGCGGATATTTTGCAGCCGGCGGACGTACTTTTAGATCTGTATGGCGAAGATATTCGCGCGCGAGCCTATGTTACGTTCGACCCCCTTCGCGGTGAGCAAATGCTGCGACCTGATTTTACGGTGCCGGTAGTGCAGAGTCATATGGCTGAAAGCGCCGAGCCTGCGCGCTATACTTATGCAGGCCCCGTTTTTCGCTATCAAGACAATGATAATGGCCGCGCGGCGCAGAGCGAGCAGGTGGGCTATGAGGTGTTTGACCGTGGTCAAGCAGATGCGATTGAAGCTGAGATTTTTGTTCTTTTTCACCAGATACTTATGCCTCTTGGCGTCACCGCCTCGACGGGAGATGTTGGGCTTTTGGTCGCCGCAATCGAGGGACTCACCACCTCGGACGCCCGCAAAGCCGCTCTGCGCCGTCATATCTGGCGGCCCTCAAGATTTCAGGCCTTGCTTGCTCGGTTTTCGCAACCTGTTAGGGCGAAAGCCTTGGGCGCTGATGGTCAACAGATTGGCCTGCGAGACGCATCAGATGTGGAATTGCGTTTGCTGCAACTGGTTGATGAGGCCGCCGCACCACCGATCCCGCAATTTGAAATTGAAGCTTTAAACGATTTGCTTGAGGTTAAAGGCCACCTACCGGAGGCTCTTGCGCAACTGCAGGCCTTGGCGTGGCGATTGCCTGCGATTGCCTTTGCCGTGGATCACATGGCTGCACGGTTGGCGGCGTTAACAAGCGCCGGTTTAGACGTATCACAGATAGGCTTTGAAGCGGCCTATGGGCTGACCGCGATGGAATATTATGACGGGTTTGTATTTGGATTTTATGCGCAGCATGCGGGATGGCCCGCGGTTGCTTCTGGTGGGCGTTATGACGCTTTGACCCGGGTTTTGGGGCAGGGGCGCGATGTACCAGCCGTGGGTGGCATTATTCGCCCTGAATTTACCCTACGTTTGTCCGAAGGAGATCTGTCATGATCAAATTAGGTGTCCCGTCTAAAGGGCGATTGATGCAAGAAACCTTTGACTGGTTTTCTGCGCGTAATGTGCATTTGTCCAAGTCTGGTTCTGATCGTGAATATGTCGGGCGCGTTGATGGTGTGGCCGATGTTGAGCTAGTGCTCTTGTCTGCTGGAGAAATTCCTCGCGAACTGGCTGCGGGTCGGTTGCATATGGGCGTGACGGGCACAGATTTGGTGCATGAAAAACTGACCAATTGGTCTGACGCGGTGGAACCTGTGGCAGAGATGGGCTTTGGATTTGCAGATTTAATTATCGCCGTGCCGGCCTGTTGGCGTGATGTGACCTGTTTGCATGATCTGGATGCCGTGGCGGCCAGGTTTCGCGCTCAACACGGGTTTCGACTGCGGGTTGCCACCAAATATCACCGCCTCGTGCGCCAATTTATGAAGGCGGAGGGAGTGGCAGATTATCAGTTGGTAGACAGCCAGGGTGCCACCGAAGGGGCGGTGAAAAACGAAACCGCCGAAGCTATTGCTGATATCACCAGCACCGGTGCTACCATTGAAGCCAATCATCTGCGTATTTTGCAAGATGGCTTGGTTTTGAAATCCCAAGCCACTCTGTGGCATTCGAAAGTGGCTGAAGGTGACTGTAGGGCTTTGATTGCGAAAATCGGGGCCGGGTCGTAACCGCGGCCACAAAGCTTTGAGTTAGGCTAAGGCAGCGGCAAGGTCTCGGATCAAATCTGCAGGGTCTTCCAGGCCAACTGACATCCTAAACACCCCGTCGCCGCCATAGGTGCGATAGCTATCAAGCTGCGCGCCTTTGAGGCGGAAGGATGTGTCCATCAAGCCTTGCGTCTCCATCCAGAAAATCAAACTGCGGTGATGACCCAGAGACACGGCGTAATGCAAAATCTCCAAGCGATCGATCATCTGTTGTGCAATTCTGCGCCCGGTCGCGGCATCACCGACTTGAAAGCTGATCATGCCGGAGGTGTTGGTCATTTGCTTTTGCGCCAGCGCATATTGTGGATGACTTGGCAGTCCTGGGTAGATCACACGGGTTACTTGCGGTTGTGCCTCCAGCCATTCGGCCATCGCCTGTGCACCGGATTGATGCGCCTGCATGCGTAGAGGCAGCAAAGACAGGCCGCGGGCCACCAACCAAGCGTTGAACGGAGACATCACGCCGCCGTGGTGTATAGCGCTCTCTCCTCTTATTTTCGAAATGAGTTCTTTGCGCCCGGCCACAGCACCCCCCACTGCATCGCCATGCCCTCCGACATATTTTGTCACGGAATGCATGATCAAATCGATGCCCAAAGCCGCAGAGTTTTGCCCCAAAGGCGACGCAAATGTCGCGTCACAGCTGACCAAAGCCCCGGTGTCATGGGCTAGTTTGGACACAGCCGCCAAATCTGTAAGCCGGCCTATCGGATTGACGGGAGATTCGGTGTGTACCAGTTTTGTGCTGGGGCGCAGAGACGCCGCTACGGCGGCCAGATCAGACATATCAACAAGGCTCACCGCAATGCCAAATCTTGGCAAGGTGTCGCGGGCCAGCTCGGCCACACCGGCATAGCTAACATCTGAAATCACTGCATGATCGCCTGCGGACAGAAAAGTCAGAAAAATTGCTGTTGCAGCGGCCATGCCTGAGGCCAAGCATACGCAATCCTCAACTCCCTCCAGAGCCGTTATTTTTTGTTCCAGCATTTGCACCGTCGGATTGCCCCAGCGCGCATACAGAAAATTGCCATCGTCTTCTAGATCATGGGCCGAAAAACCAGCGACTTGATCGGTAACAAAAGTCGATGACATATGGAGCGCGGGTGCAGAGGCCCCGGTGCTGGGGTCAGGGGCTTCGCCCGCGTGAATCGCCGTTGTCATTAGGCCGAATTTCGAATTTGCACTCTGCATCTCTACGCTCCTTATACTGCTAGATTTGTGAGGTCGCAGCGCTGGAGTAGCCTTTATGACCTCAGGCTGAGAAGGCCCGATTGAGCCTTGTTCTGTCAATAGGTCATAGAATTCCGATATTTGCCAATGCAGCCTGCAATTCTGGAGGCAGGGCGTCGTCATGCGGCCGCGCTTGGCTCAGGTCAGGCGGCGCGTCGGTGGTTTGCAAATAGCGCCACCCTTGAAAGGCCCGTTTTGGGGTGGCTGCGACCAGTACAAGCTGTGGGTCTGACACAATTGCACAGCGCTTGATTTCATCGGCGCCGGTAACCTCATCTAATCGCAAAACCCTCTGGCGGCAGAGGATCACCCCTTTGATCACCCAGTAGATTGAGCCGCCATTTAGCAGCTCTTTACCGCGTTTGGGCCACATGCGGGTAATATGTCGCGGCAGCCCATCTCGGGTTTGTGTCATAGGGCTGACTTGCCAGTCCGCTAGGTTCTCGACGGTTTCAGTACCAACAGATAATTTTACCAAGTTTATGGTCTTTGACAACTTCATACCCCACATATTGTGCCTATGCGGCAAATGAACAGATTTTCATGCAGGATACAAGTTGACCTTTTTGCGCCCTAAGCGTATTTTATAGTCTTATTTAAGTACTTATTTGTGGAATAGTTTATGACTCGCTTTGCTGCCCCTATCGCCGAACAAATCTGGGATATGAAATATCGCTTTAAACAAGCGGATGGAACTCCCATCGATAACACAGTTGAAGATAGCTGGCATCGAATCGCAGGCGCTTTGGCCTCGGTCGAATCTTCCCCGGAAGCTTGGGAACCTAAATTTTTTGACGCACTTTCAGATTTTAAATTCCTGCCAGCAGGTCGTATCACTGCCGGTGCAGGTACGGAACGCAGCGTCACATTGTTCAACTGTTTTGTTATGGGCACAATACCAGACAGCATGGGTGGCATCTTTGATATGCTCAAAGAAGCAGCATTGACGATGCAACAAGGTGGCGGCATTGGTTATGACTTTACAACCATTCGTCCAAAGGGTGCCAAAGTAAAAGGCGTGGCAGCTGATGCCTCTGGTCCTCTGTCCTTTATGGATGTTTGGGATGCGATGTGCCGTACAATTATGTCAGCAGGCAGCCGTCGTGGTGCAATGATGGCCACAATGCGCTGTGACCACCCTGATATACTGGATTTCATCACTGCTAAACGCGATCCAGCCCGTTTGAGAATGTTCAACGTCTCTGTTTTGGTAACGGATGCCTTTATGGATGCCGTGAAGTCCGATGGCTCGTGGGATTTGGTGTTTGAAGGCGAAGTGTTTCAGACCATGAAAGCCATGGATTTGTGGGATCAGATCATGAGCTCTACATTTGAATTTGCCGAACCTGGTGTAATTTTCATTGACCGGATCAATAAAGCCAACAACTTGAGCTATTGCGAAACCATTGCCGCAACCAATCCTTGCGGTGAGCAGCCTTTGCCGCCCTATGGTGCGTGTTTGCTTGGGTCGATCAATATGGCGCGTTTGGTGTCTAAGCCTTTTGCCAAAGGTGCGAATCTGGACGAAGCAGGCATGGCCGATTTGGTCGCGACTGCGGTTCGGATGATGGACAATGTTATCGATGCCAGCCGTTTCCCATTGGAAGCGCAACGTCGCGAAGCGGAAGCCAAGCGCCGGATTGGCCTTGGGGTCACCGGCCTTGCCGATGCCTTGTTGATGGTTGGTCTGCGCTATGGTTCCGAAGAGGCCGCGGCGCAAACAGAGACTTGGATGCATCAAATTGCGCGTGCCGCCTATTTGGCGTCTGTAGAGCTTGCCAAAGAAAAAGGTTCCTTTCCATTGTTTGACGCCGAGGGCTATTTGGCAAGTGGCGCTATGCAGCAGATGGATGCAGATGTGCGCGACGCGATTGCTGAGCACGGCATCCGCAACGCCTTGCTGACCAGCATTGCCCCCACCGGCACGATCAGCCTCTATGCGGGCAACGTTTCATCAGGCATCGAGCCAGTGTTTGCCTATGCATACACTCGCAAAGTGCTGCAAAAAGATGGATCAAAGACCGAAGAAGAAGTGATCGATTACGCGGTGCAAATGTGGCGTGACAAAATGGGCGATGCTGAATTGCCAAATTATTTTGTAAACGCGCAAACCTTGGCGCCCTTGGAGCATGTTCGCATGCAAGCTGCGGCGCAAAAATGGGTCGACAGCTCAATTTCCAAAACTATCAACTGCCCAGAAGATATTAGCTTTGAAGCGTTCAAAGATGTGTATATGGCGGCTTGGGATCAAGGCTGTAAGGGCTGCACAACCTATCGCCCGAATGCAGTGACCGGCTCTGTTTTGTCTGTTTCTTCTGAGAGCGAAAAAACACCTGAGATCGATATTGGCGCAGATGTGGTTTACATCAGTGAACCGTTGAGCCGGCCGGAAGCCTTGGAGGGACAAACCTATAAGGTAAAATGGCCAGACAGCGAACATGCGATTTATATCACGGTGAATGATTTGTTGCTCAATGGACATCGCCGTCCGTTTGAGGTGTTTATCAACTCTAAAAATATGGAGCACTTCGCTTGGACTGTGGCTTTGACTCGGATGATTTCAGCTGTTTTCCGGCGCGGTGGGGACGTGAGCTTTGTGGTTGAAGAGCTCAAAGCCGTATTCGATCCGCGTGGCGGCGCTTGGGTGGATGGCAAGTATATCCCATCAATCTTGGCCGCCATCGGTGGCGTGATCGAACACCATATGATCAGCACGGGCTTTATTGCCGGGGAAGGCATGGGGCTTAAGGTTGATCCCCAAGCAGAAGTTGTGAATCTCACCCAATCCCGCGGTGCATCCTGCTCCAGCTGCGGTCAGTTCGATTTGCGCATGGTTGAGGGCTGCATGACATGTGGCAGCTGCGGCTATTCTAAGTGTGGCTAAAGATCTAAACGGATTTCGATCTGCTTGGACGTGAATTGAAACCGCAACCTCCGGCCGGAGGTTGCGGTTTTTGATTGTGAGGCGTGCATTCTCGTGACGAAACGTCTTCTTGTTAGATAAGATTTGTTTTGTTGGAATCTATGGCTACACATACCTCTAAGGAGTTAAATCCTTGCTCAGTTGCTCTAATTTTTAGGACGTTAAACCAATGACACATATTGCCAAACTGCAGGACATCTCCAACGTAACTCCCATCACCGATGACTTAGATGGTTGGGTCGTGACTGAGGGTGCGCCAACCATGAAGACGTGGATCCTCTACACCAGCCATGATGAGAGCATGATCTCAGGCTATTGGGAGGCGACCAAGGGCTCCTATCACGCGACGTATACAGACTATGAGTTTGTGCACATTATCGCTGGTAAGCTAATCATCACTGCAGATGGGAAAAGTCCTGTTGAGCTTGGGGCTGGTGATGCCTTTGTGGTGGAACCCGGTTTCAAAGGCACATGGAAAATCATTGAACCAATCCGCAAACATTTTGACATTAAGCTGAAGTAGACACGGACTGGGGACTTTCCGGTCCCGTTTCACGGCTTAAATTGTTCTCACGCTCTAGAAAGCCTGCTTCATCGCATTATCTATAATCCATAGATATTTCGAGGCAGGTTGGTTCATGGAGAAGTTGGAAGTACTTTATAATTCTGAATGCCCGATTTGCCGGCGTGAGATTGAGCATTATGAACGCCTGTCAGGTGATGACGTCGACTATGTCGCAATCACCCCCGATATCGCGCTCGATTGGGGGCTGACGGAAGATCAAGCCGCTGAGAAATTGCATGCAAGGCGCGGTGGCGATGTGGTTGTGGGGGTGGAGGCCTTTGTCGTGATTTGGCAGCGATTGCCCTATTTCAGACTCTTGGCTCCGATTGTGAATTTCAAGCCGATCAAAGTGATATCATCCGTGGTCTATCACAGAATTTTGGCCCCTTTGTTATTTGCGGCCCATAAGAGACGCCGCGCTAAGGCGAAATAGCGCTGGCTCAGTTTTGAACTGCACGCGTTCTGAGAGGGCTATTTTTTTCTGCCCCTATACTTCCGACCAAAAACAGCCTATCCGCGCCTCATTGAGCCTCATTTAACGGGGCGTATTGGGGTTTGTCGGTCCATGGGGGGCTGCAGCGCCCGCATGACATAGAAAGATATCCTTGTGAAACAAGCTCTAGCTGACGCGCTGCAAAAGCGCGGCTACGAAACTTTGACTCCCGTACAAACTGCCGTGACGGCTCCTGAATTAGCAAATGCCGATTTGCTGGTCTCCGCTCAAACTGGCTCCGGCAAAACGGTGGGCTTCGGCCTTGCCATTGGCGATAGCCTTTTGGGTGAAGATGAGGTGTTTGAACGCGCCTCCAAACCTCTGGCCTTAGTAATTGCACCAACCCGTGAACTCGCGCTGCAAGTGAAACGCGAGCTGCAATGGCTTTACGGTGAAGCACGTGCAACCATGGCGTCCTGTGTTGGTGGCATGGACATGCGCGATGAGCGACGCACTTTGGAACGGGGCGCGCATATTGTGGTGGCTACACCGGGCCGTCTGCGCGATCACATTATGCGCAAATCTATTGATCTGTCGGAATTGCGTGCTGTGATTTTGGATGAAGCTGATGAGATGCTTGATCTGGGCTTCAAGGATGATTTGGAATTTATCTTGGGCCATGCGCCTGAGTCGCGCCGCACCTTGATGTTTTCGGCCACCGTACCGAAATCCATCGCAACGTTGGCTAAATCCTATCAAAAGAACGCGGTTCGGGTTTCGACTGTGGCTGAGAAATCGCAGCACACGGATATACAATACCGGGCTTTGAGCGTTTCTGCGCGTGACATGGAAAATGCGATCATCAACGTTTTACGCTTTTATGAAGCTCCAAACGCTTTGGTTTTTGCCAACACCCGCGTCATGGTTAATCGCCTGACCACCCGTCTGTCCAACCGTGGCTTTTCTGTTGTGAGTCTATCGGGTGAATTGAGCCAAGCTGAGCGTTCGCATGCGTTGCAAGCTATGCGTGATGGTCGTGCACGGATCTGTGTGGCCACCGATGTTGCGGCCCGCGGTATCGATTTGCCGAACCTTGATTTGGTTGTGCATGCTGAATTGCCGACCAATTATGAAATTCTGATGCACCGGTCTGGCCGAACAGGTCGGGCAGGGCGTAAGGGCATCTCTGCCTTGATCGTGCCACCGTCCGCGCGACGCAAAGCTGAGCGCATTTTGCAAGGTGCCAAAGTCACAGCGGAATGGGCTGTACCGCCTTCAGCGGATGAGGTGACAGCAAAAGACCGTGAGCGTCTTTTGGCAGATCCAGCATGGCATGAAGAGATCAGTGACAAAGACCAAGTGGCGATTGATGAGCTATTGTCTCATTTCCTGTCTCTTATACACATCTGACGCTGCCGACGATCTACTCTGTGTAGAT
>OJFK01000294.1_pt1 | contig 12687 bp, 10 predicted proteins | sample 1594101 | NCBI WGS metagenome assembly OJFK01 (sample SAMN05416723, study PRJEB24817) | seawater metagenome | isolation source: Sea water | place: Canada:Atlantic | collected 2013-07
GGCTCGGAGATGTGTATAAGAGACAGCCAACGCGCTTTCACCGATCTCTGTGGTGTCATATATAGATGGGAATTCCACATCGGGAATAACCCCTCGATGCTGGGTGCTTTCACCGGAGATGCGATAAAATTTACTCTCGGTGATTTTTAGCTGTCCTTCAGTGAGCGGAACAAGCGTTTGCACCGTACCCTTACCAAAAGACGAGTCACCCACAATAATCGCTCGATCGTAGTCCTGCATGGCTCCAGCAAAGATTTCCGACGCCGACGCGCTCAGGCGATTGACCAGAACTACTAGCGGACCTTCGTAGTAGGGGCTCTTCAAACGCTTTCCATCGCGCCATACACGGCGAGAGGAGTGGCGGATCTGGACGGTAGGGCCGTATTCAATAAACAGACCAGTGAGTTCGTTGGCCTCTTGCAGCGAACCACCACCATTATTACGTAGGTCGATGATAATGCCATCCACCCCGTCGATCTCCAATTCCTGTAATAGCTTTTTAACGTCCCGCGTAGTGCTCTTGTAGTCTTTTTCGCCACGACGCATCGCGTCGAAATCGATATAAAAAGCAGGAATATCGATCACGCCAATTTTTATGATTTCATCCCCAGCGGGTATTTCCAGCATCTTTTTCTGCGCGGACTGTTCCTCAAGCTTCACCTTGTTACGCACAATGGTGATCACTTTACGTTCATCGGTAGACTTGGATTTAGCCGGAATAACCTCTAGCCGAACAGTCGTATCCTTGGGGCCTCGAATCAGCTGCACCACCTCATCCAGGCGCCAGCCAATGATGTCTTCAAGCGCTCCATCCACACCTTGCCCAACGGACACGATGCGGTCCGAGGGCCTTAATTCTCCCTCCTTGTCAGCAGGGCCCTTGGCAACGAGGCTGGACACCTTGGTGTACTCATCTTCCATTTGGAGCACAGCACCAATACCCTCCAATGACAGGCTCATATTGATATTAAAGTTCTCGGTACTTCGTGGAGATAAATAATTGGTGTGCGGGTCGTACAGTTCCGTCAAGGCATTTGCATAAATCTGAAATACATCCTGACTGTTATATTTCGTGACGCTCTGCAGCTGTCGGTCGTAACGCTTTTGCAATGTTGGGACAATTTCGTCGTCATCTTTGTCAGCAATTTTAAGACTCAAAACCTGGTTTTTTAACTGCTTGCGCCACCGGTCGTCTAGTTCTGCTTGATCTTTAGCCCACTGGCGATCTTCCATGTCAAGCGGATAGCTTTCGTCAATAGTGAAATCCATAGCCGCTACGGTTTCAGGTAGGGTGTCGGACACGTTATTCAATCGGTCCTGTACTCGCTGGTGATACCGGTTAAAGATCGTGAAGCCGGCGTCAAGCTTGCCTTCCTGTAGCTGGTCATCCATGACAGATCGGTACTGTTCGAAGTCGGCCAAATCAACTGCGGTAAAGAACATTTTTCCACTGTCTAGACTGTTAATATAATTGTCTAAGTGTTGTGATGAAAGCTCGTCGCCATAGGGCAACTTGGCGTAATGACGCTCCTGAAGCTTAGCAACCATTTCTACCGCGGTATCTCGTTGCTGCTCCGTGTACTCAATGATGCTCCAGGCGGGAAAGCAGACGCTCAATAGCAAAGCAAGCGATGCGACGCGACCAGTCATTTTGGTGTGGTGTAATAAATTCAAAATATTCCTACCTGATATAAGCGTCGAACGCTCGGGTTGTAATCATACCTGTATGGACGCTGTCATTTGAATAAAGTTCATCTTCAACCACGTCGAGACCCTATTGTTCTGATTCTGCCCATCTATCGTTACGTTACAATAGCTTAGCTATTATATAGGTTATAGACAATGGCATATACAGTCCCACATCCCGCGCGCGACCAGTGGGCATTCATCGGGCCGGTTTGATTAAACCTAACGATAGTGACACACTATCTGCCAATAGGTAGGAAGCTGCATGGCGCCCGTTCCAAAAGAATCGAGTGCGGCGGCTCGATTCTGCTGCGATTGCCTGCAGCGACATACAGCGAGACTCTATATGGCTGCTGACTACATTCTATACGGCGCTGATCACTCGTTGTTTACGGGCAAGGTGCGTGCCTATATGCGTTACAAAGGATTGAACTGGGAGGAACGGCCCGCCTCGCGGGATGTCTATCTGGATATAATCCTGCCCAATATTGGCGCCCCGATTATCCCCATACTGGAAACCTCTGATGGCCAGTATGTCCAGGACACGACTGATATTATCGACTTTTTAGAGGACCGACACCCTGACGTCTCGGTCTATCCTGAAACGCCGTTGCAACGTCTTGTGGCGTTGCTGTTGGAGCTGTATGGCGATGAGTGGCTGATGATTCCCGCCATGCATTACCGTTGGAGTGTGCTGGACCAGCAACATGACTTTGTCATGTCAGAGTTTGGCAGGCTGAGTGTGCCCGAGGCGAGTATTGAGGAACAGATCGCCATTGGCGAACGGGTCTCTAAACCGTTCAGCGCAATGCTGCCGAATCTGGGAATTACCGAGGATACCATTCCCGGAATCGAGCTAACGTACTTAGCATTACTGGACCAGCTAGATCAACACTTTGCCCAATTTGACTTCCTCTTAGGGTCGCGTCCCAGTATTGGTGATTATGGCCTCATGGGGCCGCTTTATGCGCATCTGGGCCGCGACCCGGTTCCCAAAGCGTTAATGCAGAAGCGGGCTCCCAACGTCTATGCCTGGGTAGAACGTATGAATGGGCCGCTGCCTCTTTCAGGACAGTTTCTGGCGCATGATGTCATCCCTGACACGCTGCTTCCTATACTCAAAACAATGTGCAGTGACCAACTGCCCGATGTATTGGATGTTATCGAGCACAACAGTGCATGGCTGCAGGAAACACCGGGCGGCAACATTCCGCGATTTCTGGGCCAGCACCAATTTACTACCGGTCCTGTTACCGGAAAGCGATTCATCAGCAGCTATGCGCAGTGGTTGTTTCAGCGGGCTTGGCTGCACTACCAGTCTCTGGACGGCGATGCTAGGGTCGCTGCGGACACCCTGTTGAACAGTATCGGCGGTCGCTCAGCCTTAAACGTTACAATCCATCACTGGCTTGAACGCAGGGCAGGGCAATTGGAACTTGTCGAAGGGCAATCACCACATTTTTAGTACAGACGAAGGAGTAAAAATAATGAAATTTGGCTTAATACCCGTCAATGTCGGCGTGAAAAGCATCGAGCAAATAGTAGGTTACTCCCAGCTGGCGGAGTCGATTGGCATTGAGTCGGTGTGGACTTTCGAGCACGTGATTGTTCCCCAAGATTACGCCTCGAAGTATCCCTACAGTGCCGATGGAAAAATGGGTGCTAGGCCCGAAACAAACTTCGTTGATCCCCTGATTGCATTGACGGCGATTGCGGCCAACACCAAAACGCTGTTGCTTGGCACCGGGGTTAATATTGTTTCGCAGGCTAATCCCATGTTCCTGGCAAAACAGGCGGCCAGTCTGGATTTTGTGTCAGACGGACGCTTCATGCTGGGTGCAGGCATTGGCTGGTTACAGGAAGAATTTGATGCCATGGGTGTTCCTTTTGAACGTCGTGGTGCCCGCTTTGACGACTACATTATCGCTATGAAAAAAGTGTGGTCGGGTGAAGTGGTGGAACATCAGAGTGAGTTTATAAACTGGTCGGGGTTCAAAAGTTATCCTGTTCCTGCGAAGAAATCGGGAATCCCCATTATTATGGGTGGCACAAAAGGTAAAATCTATGAGCGGGTTGCGCGCCATGGTGATGGTTGGTTCCTGCCTGTCGATAACCCCGAGGCTCTGGCAGAGAAAATGACCCCATTGGCTGCAGCGTGTGCGGCCGAGGGCAGAGACCCAGACAGTATCGAAATCTCATGCATGTGGAATATGCAAGGTGGAATAGACGCTATTAAAGCCTTTGAAGATGCAGGCGCATCCCGCATCATCGTGCCGATATTCGGACTAGGCAAAGATCCGGTGACGGGGCTTACAGAATTCGCCGAAACCATAATTTCAAAGATTTAATTACACAACCCTGGACAAATAGATTATGAAAACAAGACTCACTGAGTTACTTGGCATTGAAACACCCATCATTTGTGGGGGCATGATGCGCGTAGGTACTGCCGAATTGGCGGCAGCCGCATCGAATGCGGGCGCCTTGGGTGTCATGACCGCACTGACCCTGCCAACACCTGAATTGCTCAGGCAGGAAATTGAAAAATGTCAGTCTCTCACAGACAAACCGTTTGCGGTTAACCTGACTGTGGGCGTGGTCGCCACCGAAATCAGCTACGATGATTACGTCGACGTAATCTGTCAAAGCGGCGTGAAGATTGTTGAAACCGCTGGCCGCAGCCCAGAGCCTTTCATGGAGGCCTTCAACGCCCATGGCATTAAAGTTATTCACAAATGTGTCGCTGTTCGCCATGCTCTGAAGGCAGAGCGAGTCGGTGTTGCTGCAGTGAGCATCGATGGCTTTGAATGTGCGGGACATCCGGGCGAAGAAGATGTTACCTGTCTGGTTCTCATCCCTGCGGCAGTTCAGCGCCTTAAAATTCCGGTCGTTGCATCAGGTGGTTTCGCAGACGGCCGCGGTCTTGCTGCTGCACTGGCGTTGGGCGCAGAGGGTATCAATATGGGCACTCGTTTTATGGTAACGCAGGAAGCCCCTATACATAATGACATCAAGCAGCGCATTGTTGAGATGGATGAAACGCAGACGTCTTTGATCTTCCGGAGCTTTCGTAACACTGCCAGAGTGTATACCAATAGTGTCGCTAAGAAGGTTGTCGAGATCGAGAAGGCCGGCGGCGATTTCGGTCAGGTGCACGCGCTGGTCTCGGGCAAGAATCAGGACATCGCGTGGACCACTGGAGATATCGACGCGGGAATGGTAACTGTGGGAATGTGTGGAGGCCTTATAAAAGATATCCCCACCTGCGCGGAACTGGTAGACAACATAATGACAGACGCAAACCAGATTATCACTGGACGCCTTGCGGCAATGACATCAACGGCTTAAAGAAGGACGATAACAAACCGTGTTTCTACTCTGCGTTTTTGCACCATGGGCATGGCGATGACAAAAACGATAGCCAAGCACGCACAGGAAGCCGTACCGGACGGACGCCGAGTTCGCAGCGAGCGAAGTAGGAAGTCAATTATCGATGCCATGCTGCAACTTGTGGGAGAGGGAATTCTGGTGCCAACTGCGCAGCAAGTGTCAGAGCGCGCGGGCGTTGGTCTTCGCTCTGTCTTCCGACATTTTTCCGACATGGAAAGTTTGTTCGCCATTGCTGATAAAGAAATCAGAAAGCAGTATCAGGGGTTGTTTGCCGGCGGTGATCGTGACGGCTCCTTAGGAGAGCGGCTGCAGCATGCGATTGAGCAGCGTGCATTGGCTTACGAGGCGTCAGGGAATTATTTGCTCACCAACAAAGCGCAAGCTTGGCGCTATCCCGTGCTTCGAGAACAGTACTTTCGAGCCCAAGGCCAAATGCGCAAGGATCTCGACGACTGGCTGCCAGAGCTCAAGAGGCTCCCGTCAGAAGAGCGTGAAATGATAGATGCGATAGCTTCCTTTGAATACTGGAATCGATTGCGGGAACACCAGGGGTTGAATAAAAAGGCCAGCACTGGACTGGTAACCCGGTTAATGCAGCGCATCATCGCAAGCCAATAGAAGGGAGCTACTATGTCTGATAACTTTAAAGAGCAGGGCGGGGCCGCCACCATGGACCCCAGTCCGGTAATGCGCTTGCTCACTTCACGTGTAATGACAAGGTTGTGTCAGCCAAAGCAACTCATCAAGCGGCGTGCGTCGCTTGAAAAAGAACGAGAGAAACTGGGTCAGCCACACGTAGTCGAGTACTTTCATCAGGTAGACGACGGCTACAGCCATCTGGCGGCACAAGTGCTGCAGTCCCTATCTGAACGGTACCAGATAAAAATCGTATGCCATATTGTGGCAGGGCCGCAGGGCAAAAATTCACCAGAACCCGAGCTGCTTCTAAAGCTGTCTCGGCATGACGCCTGTCAGGTTGCACCGGAATACGGGTTGGAATTTCCACAACATGATCAGCCCTTGTCTCCCGGGCTAGTGAAACTCGCATCGAGCATACTTGCGGCACAGAATTCTGCTGGATTTGTTGAGTGCGCAGCAGAAGTGGGTCGTGCGCTATGGGCCGACGACGAATTGACGCTGAAAGCACTGGCTCAGCAGTTAGGCTGTGCATCGGATACGAATACCGCTGACTGCATTGCCGCGGGCAACAGACGCCAAAATGCGTTGAAGCACTATTCAGGCGGTATGTTTTATTACGGTGAAGAGTGGTACTGGGGTGTCGACAGGCTGTACCACCTAGAACAACGATTTTCTGAGCTTGGGGTCGCTCAAACAAGCGATGCAGCGTTGTTGATGCCTCGCCCACCAATAGAGACAGGACAACTGCAGGATGATGGCAGCCTGACGCTGGAAGTGTATGCATCACTGCGCAGTCCCTACACGGCTGTCATCTTTGACCGAGTGGTTAAACTCGCGCGCGATACGGGTGTGACGCTGGCGGTACGCCCGGTGCTTCCAATGGTCATGCGTGGTGTGCCCGCTACCCGCCAGAAAGGCATGTATATATTCGCAGATGCTGCCAGAGAGGCACACGCTGCGGGCGTGCCGTTTGGTAATTTCTATGATCCTATTGGCAACCCTGCTCGTCGCGGATACTCACTCTACCCATGGGCATGTGAGCAGGGCAGGGGTGTTGCGTTAATCAGTGCCTTTTTGAGCTGCGCCTTCGTTGAATCTATTAATCTGAACAATGACGCAGGCCTTAAAAAGATGGTGGAGAAGGCCGGGCTTGACTGGAGCGAGGCAAAGAGGCGAGTAGGGCAGCCTGGCTGGGAAGCATTGCTTGAAACTAACCGCCTAGAGATGTACGCGTCTGGCCTCTGGGGCGTGCCGAGCTTCCGTCTGCTCGATGAAACGGGGAAAGAGCTATTGGCACTGTGGGGACAGGATAGGCTGTGGCTATTCGCAAGGGTGATCCAGCGTCACCTTCGTGCTCGACAGTGAGACACCAACGTCAGTATCGAGCGATGCCATCCGTACACAACCTATTCTGTGGAGAGTGAGCAGGCGAGCTAAAATAGGCCCGGGTAGTCGCGCCAATAGTATTGGTATTGGCTGTTTTGCCAGCCACTGTAAATGGATGGCCAGTCCAACCCCTCTATCCGCCAGCCATGATGTGGGTCAAGATTTGTTGAAAAGACAGCTGCGCCGTGATCGCAAAAGCGTGTATCCACGCTGATACGCACAGCCTCGGACGTCGTATTTGGCTCGGCCTTGTGGATAGTGCATGAGTGAAAAATTAGCACATCGCCCGCCTCAACATCGGAAACATGCCAGGTCGTTTCGTTCTCATAAATCTCGCACTGAACACCACCTACGCCCTGGGTATTAAAGACAGGTCGCACGCCGAGCTTATGGGATTTGGGTAGCACCTTGACCCGCCCCATCGGTTCGCTCACGTCGTGTAAAGGGACCCAGAACCCGGCCATTGTCGGTCCAGCGTGATGTGAGTGGGCATCTTGATGAGGAGGCGTTTCAAAGCCAATTTTTCCTGGTGTTGAGATTCGCGCCATTTTCATAGGGTAGACAAAGACAGGAGCTCCAGTAACGATTTCCATAAGATTGAGAACGTGTTGCTGATGAAAAAACGTGTGGAATGCTTCCAACGACTGAATTTTGGGATAGATTTCATCCCAAACAGGGTCTGTTTCAAAAAACGGCTCCCCCTCAAGGTGGGGCGAACTGGACGCATTGCGGCGAATGTAGGGGTCACACGCGAGCAATACCGCGTCTAACAAACGCTCACAGTCTAGCAGCGGAATATAACGTTTGATGTACAAGTAGCCCCAGTCATTGAACCGCTCGCGCAGAACGCGCGTATCCTCATCAAGACTTGAAACGACATAGGGCCTGTTAGCGCTTATTGTGTGTGTTTCCATAGTGCACTCGAGGTCAAAAACCCTCCTTCGTTGGTTGGCAACTCATATAGTGACATATATAATGTCACTATATTACGATCACGGACTATCAAAACACACGGATGTCTTGAAAACGCGGATGATTGAATCACTGTATTGCATGGCCTGCAAGCCGATATATTGTGACGGGGATAAGCATGACCGAAAAGTATATTAATGCCAACGGCATTGATTTGGCCTACGAAGAATTTGGTGACCCTAAAGATCCCGTGATGCTTATGATAATGGGGCTCGGCACTCAAATGACTGGGTGGCCAGTCGACTTTTGTGCTGGTCTCGCTGCGCATGGCTATCGCGTTATTCGTTTTGATAATCGGGACATTGGTCTTTCGCAAAAAATGGATAGCCTGCCTACGCCTAGAATATTAAAAGTCATGCTCTTCTCTCGCCTCAAGTTACCTTTGACACTGCCTTATACACTCGACGACATGGCAAACGATGTCGTCGGACTGCTTGATGCGCTTAACATAGAGTCTGCACATATAGTAGGAGCGTCAATGGGCGGCATGATTGCACAGCTCGTGGCGGGGCACTTTCCCTTTAGGGTTCTATCCCTCACGTCTATTATGTCGACCAGTGGTCGAAAATCGCTGCCCGGGCCGGATCGTAAAATTGCACTGCATATGTTGAGACGACCGGTAAAAGCAGACGCTAAGCTTATGCATGAGCACGCGATGCGTACCTGGCGACTCATTGGCAGTCCGGCCTATCCACCCACCGATGAAGCTCTGAGTGAGAAACTGAACGACAGCTATCAACGTTCTTATTATCCGGCAGGGCATTCGCGGCAGATGGTAGCAATAATGGCTGGCGGAGATCGGAGCAGGGTGCTAAAAAAGATTGTCGCGCCCACTCTCGTGATCCACGGCAAGGCTGACCCCCTGGTGCCCGTGTCTGGTGGTGTTGATACGGCGCAGCTTATTCCGGGCGCAACATTGGAACTCATCGAGGGTATGGGGCATGACTTGCCAGACGAGCTCCTACCGCAGTTTGTGGAACTTATTAGGTCTAACGCGGATAAAGCGACCGCTCATCTGTAGTATCGCGCACACAATTTTTGACCCAGGAGATAGATGATGGATACACGTTTAAGTGAAGACGACCTAGCGTTTCAGGTGGAGGTTCGACAGTTCCTTGCAGAGGCTTGGGACAAAGAGCTCGCAGCGACCTACGGTAATATTGCAACGATGAAAGAGGGCGCCGAAGAGTGGCAAACCCGGCTGTACCATAAGGGATGGGTAGCTCCCCACTGGCCCGTAGAGTACGGCGGCACTGACTGGAGTGTGACGCAGTCGTTTATTTATAACTCAGAGCGCGCTGCCGTCGGTGCGCCCGAAGTTCTTCCGTTCGGTGTGACGATGGTCGCGTCGGTGATTATTGCCTACGGCAGTGATGGGCAAAAAGAAAAATTTCTTCCTCGAATTCTGAAGAGTGAAGATTGGTGGTGTCAGGGCTACTCAGAACCAGGCGCAGGATCAGATCTTGCATCGCTGAAAATGCGGGCAGATCTTGAAGGCGAGGAATACGTCCTCAATGGCAGTAAAATTTGGACGAGTTATGCACAGTATGCCAACTGGATATTTTGTCTGGTTCGCACTGATAGCTCAGGGCGTAAACAGGAGGGCATCACGTTCTTATTAATCGACATGGACAGCCCCGGGGTCACCGTACGCGCTATTAACACCATTGACGGGTTTCACCATCTCAATGAAGTCTTTTTTGACAATGTGCGCGTCCCGGTCGAGAACCGTATCGGCGAAGAAGGCAAGGGCTGGACGTATGCTAAGTCGCTGCTGGTTCATGAACGCCTTAACATCGCAGAAGTTGCAAGCTCAAAATGCGCACTCACAGTCGTTCGTGAAGAAGCGCGTGAGGAGATCAATGGCGGCAAGTCATTGCTCGATGATCCTATTTTTGCCAAGCGGCTGACGGACATTGAGATTGAGCTCATGGCACTAGAATTTACGGAACTGCGTGCATTGGCAGCAATCTCTGAAGGTAATCCTCCGGGGCCGGAATCTTCATTGTTAAAGATACAGGGCACTGAACTGCAGCAGGCTATCCAGGAGCTGCGTATGGATGTTGCCGCATATTACAGTGGCACATTACAGGGCGAGCTGACGCCTGCAGGCCTGGGACATGGTTTTGCCGATACCGCGCAAAAACTTTATTTCAGAGGACGCGCTTCTTCGATTTATGGTGGCTCTAACGAGGTACAAAAAAATATCACGGCCAAATATGTACTAGGCCTGTAGGAGATAATCAATGGATTTTAATTTAAGTGAAGAACAAACCCTCATCCGTGACAGCATTGCTCGCTTCGTGTCAGAGAATTATGCATTCGATCAGCGCAATGCCGTTGTCGCCATGGAGCACGGCTTCAGCGCAGAGCACTGGCAACAGTTTGCAGAGTTGGGCTGGCTGTCGATTCCGTTTGCCGAGGAGCATGGTGGCTTTGGCGGAGGGCCGGTCGATACGATGGTCATTATGCAGGAGTTCGGTCGCGGTCTTGTGGCAGAGCCCTATTTGGCCACGGTCATGCTGTTTGGCGGATTGCTGCAGGCAGGAGCAAGCGAACAGGTGCGCGAAAACTATATCCCGCAGATTATTGCAGGGGAGTTACAGGGCGCGTTCGCTTATCTTGAACGCCAGAGCCGTTACGAGATGACTGACGTCGTCACACGCGCTGACAAGGACGGTGAGCAATGGGTATTAAACGGTGAAAAAACGGTCGTTCTCAATGGCGGCGCAGCGGACAAATTCATCGTACTGGCTCGCAACGCTGGAGAGCAGTCTGAAGAGGCCGGACTCACCTTGTTTTTGGTAGACGCTTCCAGCACCGGCGTGCAGCGAACCGTGTACCGAATGACGGACGGCCAGGAAGCCGCCACACTCTCGTTCAAGGATGTTCAGGTCGAAGCCGTCATTGGAGCAGTCGGTGATGGCTATGCTTTGATGACCCCTATCGTTGACGATGCGCGCCTGGCTATCTGTGCGAATGCGCTGGGAGCGATGGAAGCCCTGAACGAAAAAACGCTTGAATATTGTAAAACACGCGAGCAATTTGGTGTCGCCATTGGCTCTTTCCAAGCGTTGCAGCACCGTATGGTGGATATGTTCGGTGCCTGTGAGAACGTCAAATCGCTCTTGCTACGCGCAGTCTGTGCAGCGCAGGATGATGATGTCGATGCGCGGCGCAGCTTGTTAGCGCTGAAGGTGATGGCCGGTCGTGCAGGAAGACTGATTGGCGGTGAAGCCATCCAATTACATGGAGGTATGGGTATGACGGATGAGTTATCGATAGGCTTCTTCGTAAAACGCTTGATGATTATCAACAGCCTCTTTGGCGATGCAGATTATCATCAGCAGCTGTTTGCGGCACTGGTCAATACACCTGCCTCTAGCGCTGCTGCTTGAGCGCTAAACCGTTCTTCACCCAGACAATGGTGGGGAGCGGGCATGCACCTTCTATTTCTCGGTCACCGAGCAAACGTTACCCTGTCTATCTTCAGAGGGAGCCATCAGGTGTTCTCCACTAGGTGTCGACTGCGAAAGGCACCTGCATTCATCGGTTTGAATAAAGTTTCATAGCCGGGTTAACTGGATGTTCCGTAAGGCCCTCTAGGCTGCTCCAGACAACTTTTGAAATAATCGGTTCATGCCACTGATCCAGCGATTGTAGTCCGCGGTTTTACGCTGCATGTACGTTTTCACTTCTTCATGCGTGAGGATAAGAAAGTCTTCTCGCTGCAGATGTTCAACCACGATATCCGCGAGTTGTGCAGGCTCCATCATCCCATCCCCGCTAGCAGCCTTTGTGCCCTGATCATTCGCATCAGCCGTCATCGCGGTGCGAACCGCTTGCGGACACAATAAGGATACCTTGATACCTTGATGCGCATACGTCAGTGCCAGCCACTCGGAAAAGCCCACGGCGGCATGTTTGGTGACACCGTACGCGGCTCCACCGATCTGATTGAGCAGGCCGGCGGCAGACGCTGTGTTGAGAAAATAGCCGTGACCGCGCTCGAGCATGCGCGGTACCAGATAGCGCGCGGCATAAACATGGGACATAACATTCACATTCCAACAGAGTTCCCACTCGGCGTTCGCTGATTGCTCGCTAGCACCTGCCGCGACGCCCGCATTACTGCAAAACAGATCGATGGGGCCTATGGTGTTTTCGGTATCCTCGATAACGCGTCGCACATCGTCCTCCTTAGCGACGTCTGCAGACATGGCGACACACCCCAATTCTGCCGCGGTTTTTTTCGCCGTGTCGGCGTTGATGTCTACGCCAACGACGGTTTTAGCGCCTTCAGCTATAAACTTTTCTACCAAGGCTTTACCGATACCACTGCCGGCGCCTGTAACAACAATGATTTTGTCCTTGATCTCCATCTAGAATGCTCCACTGTGTGATGGTTGGAAATACGATATTCATACATAACGCGGGTGTTGTCAGAAAAACCGAGTTGAGATCATAGTCTCAATATCCCACGACCCATGAAATCGATCATTTAGCTTTGGTCCAAGCGCGATAGTATCGCGGATCATCTACTTCTCGGTGACCACCATTCGTCGCTGTCTCTTATACACATCTCCGAGCCCACGAGACAGGCAGAAATCTCGT